>Ga0247780_1000860_pt1 | contig 23634 bp, 21 predicted proteins | sample UWRJL079202R5_FD_179927 | JGI IMG/M metagenome (GOLD analysis project Ga0247780, IMG submission 179927) | Plant litter microbial communities from Arlington Agricultural Research Station in Wisconsin, United States - UWRJ-L079-202R-5 | ecosystem: Environmental > Terrestrial > Plant litter >... | reverse complement strand
AGAGTTGGGTGGCGAGGGTGGCGAGGATGAGTCAATCTGCGTGGTCTAAAAGGGGGTTGGTCTAAAAGCCGGTCACCCAACTTATTGACCAGCGGCCTATACATTCGCGCCTTCCGCCCCAAGAACCTCCACTCCAATCGCAACCCCGCTGCGACGAGACGCCTCATCTGATGGTCGTAATCGTCTTGTCGATGTCCTCAGTACCAGTAAGCGGGGAGCGATTGGCGCTGGAAGTCGAAAAAGAAAATCTCAAGAGGGGCGGTGGTTCTGTCAAAGACGCTGAGGTGCTCGTCCTCCGAAGATTCCGACATCTGCTCGTCCTCCAGGACACGAGCCATGACAGAAGCGGCGACATCGATCGCAGCAGACTGGTTGCTCTCCCCGTTCTCGCAATCGCCATCCTTGTTCTCGAACGACAACTTGAAGGCGCGCTTCTTCGCAGCTTTGACAGCTCGGGCGTGCTCGGCTTCGCGCGCAGCGGCAAGCGTTTCTTGTTCCTCGATGATCGTCATCATGAAGCAGCGGCTGCATTCGTCGATCGGGACGGTTCGCTTCTGGATTCGCGTTTTCTTGTTGCCGGCGCAGTCTTTGCCAACTTTGGCGCAGGGCTTGCTGTCGGCACGCTCAGTGCCCAAGTGGGTGTTGCAGTTCACGCAACGCAGGACCTCGAGCGTGTACGTGCACATCTTGTCTGTTGTCTCTCGCGGTTAGGGTCGATTGACGGGTAGGAGGCGCTTTGGGAACCCCACCGAGTAGTGTCGCGATGGGGTAATCTTGGGGCGGCGATGATCGCAATGCCGATGCAGTGTGCGAGGAGAAGGGGAGAGAGTTGGTCTGCGAAGCCGAGGACGGATTTTGTTCATTCCTCGCAGCGGTAGTCACCTGCGGGATAGCGTTGAGTGCACGAATTCCTCAGGCTCACCTTGAACGCCTGTTGCGAGGAGTTCGGATGAAAGTCGGCTCAAGTGAGTCCAACGAGCACACATATACCAAGCAGTCAATTCATTACGTTTGCCCGGGGACTCATGTGCGATACACTAGAAATCTCCCAACTTACTCCCACGAAAACGGAATGTCCCAACAATTCCTGCGAAGCTTCCTTTGCCACTACTCGCTGAAGCTTGCTTCGACAGGTTACACCACGGTACCTCGGAGTCGGAGTAGTGGATCGACGGGCAATACAATATACCTTTACTCCTGGCTTCCACTGTCTCAACTTCCTCTGTAGAGTTTCTTGCGTTTATCCACCCATGCAGCAATTTCAGTCACAGATTGCTCACATAGGTAATGTGATTTGATGATGGTATCTTGACTGAGCTGATAGGATATATGGCTGCAATGAGAGTCATTTAAGATATTACCAGGTAGCTAATAGTGCTGTATCTAGGCCGTGTTTTCCTCTTGCCTTTGACTTCTTAACAATCCATCTCCAGCACGAAACCAACAATACAAGCGTTAGATGCATTTCCCGATGTTGACACCCGCCTACCCCACTGAAACACGATTCTCCCTTCTAGCCCTGGGTATGAGCTCAACTCTAGGACGCCCCAGTTAAATATGCAACAAAATCGCGGTCAAAGCGGTCAATGCCTGAAAGAAACAAAAGGAAGTGTTTCGCACGAAACTTTGCCGTTTGCCAAGTACCTTCCAGGTTTCGGGCTTTCCAACGAGATGCGCTGCCTGGGACCCGCCTTAAAACTGGGCAATGGAAGCAATGTTTTCAGGCAACCTACCTAGGTAAATTGAACTTCTTTGCCCCAGTCTCAAAATAAATAAGGACCATCCGCCGAGCTTTACAAACAAAACCGTCAGCGGCTCTACCAAAGCCACAGTTCCTTCAAAAACATGCTACAACACGAAATAAGCCGGCATTTTCCTGCCAGACATGTGGAAAACGCCCCCCTGCCCCTGCGTCACCGAGACAGACACGGAGAATCATTGCTTTCGCCAGCTGGAAAGAAACGGTGTCGACCCGAGACCGACGATGACTGCAGCACAACGGATTTCGAGGGTGTCAGCGACCGAGAAGACTTCCTCGAAATTAGCCAAGACAGCGATTCCTCCGATGGCGCAATACTGCCGAATCAATCTGAGAATATGAGAAGATTTGCGCTCCAGTGCGCAAACCGAATCTCCCCACAGCTGTTACGATGGATGGGTTCAGCACGTTATATCAAGCCTCCCGAACACAGGATCCCGCCTCGGAAGCGGACCAAGAGGTCCATTTTCATGGAAACAGAAGATCCCAACGAACCATCTACCATTCTCATACTCCTCATCAACGGATACTTTCGTCTTAGCTGCCCATTTTTCATCGCAGACCCGGCCCGCCACGAGTCATGCACCCTGCAGCACGACCTACGGTCCATCGGCCAACTCATCAAACACCTCAACATGTGTCATCCCAGTACGATTTACTGCCCGATCTGCGGGCAAACCTTTGACGCTGAGCTTGCCCGCGACAGGCATATCCGCAGGCGGTCATGCATATGCCGTAACTTCTGCATCCCCAAGGGTGTCTCGCGCTCGCATCTCAGGAAGATCATCGAGGAGGACGATCGGAATCAGCGCGAGGAGGAAAGGTGGCGGCGGATCTACGCGATAGTGTTTCCTGAGGCCGAGAGGCCGCCCCGTGGAGCAGCGTACCACACAGAGGGCCTCCCGCTAGCCGTGTCGATGGCAAGGGACTACTGGGCTTCTCATGGGAGGAGACTGGTGGAGGATTTTGTTACGGAAGAAGGCCTATCTGGGAACTCGGAGTTTACGGAGCCAGGAGTCTCGGCACTTTGCGAGCTGACTGGGAAGGAACTGATCGAGAGCGTTATTTTGGAGGCGCGGAGCAGTCAGAAGGCCCCAGCAGAGACGGCGGGGGGTTTGGATGGAACAGAATGGGAGACTGTAGTAAAGGTGGAACAAGAGTAACTGTCGCTTTTCAATGTTCTCGTACTTCTTTGAATACTGGGTGCAATGCATATTTGAGGGCCTATTGTGGAAGACACCCCCGTGGCGCGGTGGAGAAGTCTCCCGTTGTTTTGTTAGAGTAAGCGGTGCTTTCCATATGTCATTTCTGCCCCATTCCGGTTTGAGCAGCAGCGGCATATAAGTTGAAGCAGATTGAATACCAGGGACCGGTGTCATAGTATCCATCGGTATTAACCCCTTCAGAACTAAATACCTGGTAGCGCCAGGTAGCACCTTGTTTTCTCCATTGTGTTTTAGGAAAGAATGATTCCCGATTCACTTTTAGTACTACCTATTGAACTACTGCCTGCCCAGGCATGTCGACCTATCCTGTGTCGGTTGATGGTCACGGTCACGGTTGGGCCGCCAAGTGCGCCGGGTCCAGCCGATTCCTCTAGTACCTGTTTCCTTCCGTCCCATCTCCGCACAGCAAAGAATTCATGTTTACAATATGCCCATGGCCCAATGTCCATTCGCCTCTGAGCGTTATTCAGCAACAATTCATCATTCACCGGGCAGGTACCTATTCAAGGCGGAACATCGGGTCCTGCGCGTCTGACCAAGGATAAAAGAAACCCCACTGGCAGCCGTCCTCCATTTCCAACTCTTTCCCGAATCCCCAGAACCACATTGGAGCAAAATTGGTCGCTCAGTACTTTCAGCCTTCCGATCATCTCTCCCCTAGGACATCTTTCCGTCAGGACCCCTCTTTCAGTACTTAGCCCGCTTCGCTATCTGCATCCACTGCACACTACATCTTCCTCCCTTTATCCTTCCTTTGTCATCGCCGACTCGGACCGACATTGTTGAATTCGGGGTGTCACTTTGCGTTCCGAACTCACAATGCCACCAACACTTTACCAAGTTGTTGCCGCCTTCCTGGTCCAGCAAAACCGCGACAAGGAATGCCACGGCGAGATTGAGCCCGCTGTGCGCTCTTTCCTCAACACCCTCGCGGCTGGAAAAGTCCCGGTCGCCAAGGGCAGTTCCGAACCTTCCGACCGATCTACCACCAGCCCAAAGAGCCCGGCCAAGACTGTCAGGATCAGAAACGCCGCTTTCCCTGCAGTTCCTGCACCGGTTCGACATGCTGGAGCGGCGAGATCGCGCTGCCAATTACGGTCGCCTCCAGACTCGATTGGCATTCTGCCATCCCCGGCCTCCAAACGACAGTCACCCAATGGCTCAAATTGGCCAACAACCTGGGTTGGTGGAACGCCCCAGTCGACACCATCGCCCACCTTGACGCCATTCGCGACAGTATGTGCCACCTTGTCGACATCGGTTTCCAGTTCGACATGATGTGCCGCGAGATGCGCCATGTCAAGTCAACACTTATCAACTTTCTCGGCAGCTCCGGTCAGCTCTGCCGGCACTACACCGCTCATCCCAACCTCTTGAAGTCGTTTGACGCGCTGTACGCATACCAGCAAGGACCAAGCTGCTACCACAAGTACGAAGCAGCAATTCATAGCATCCGGACGAGCACGTTCGCATGCGGCTCCGCTAGGCGCGCTCTCCTTGAGAGTCTGAACCCGCTCTTCGGCAGCCTTACCCGAGTTCGCAACATGATTGACATTGATGCCACCAGGGACGCTCCAAAGGTGGCTCATCAGCTCTTTGTCTGCACTGGCCTTGCTCAATCTCTGGTCGACGTCTTTGCGGAGAACGTCTCGCCTTTCCTCGAGGGAACTATCCAGTTGATCCTGAAGGACATCGACGTGTTGGAACACTTTGAGAAGAAGAACCAAGAGAGGCCTCTCAACCCTTACTACGACATTGAGTCGTTGGCTAAGCTCACTAGGCTCATCGAGGCAGCCAAGTCCGGGAAGGTTTGGACTTCCGAACTTGGCGAGAAGTACACCATTGAGTTCTACCAGCTGCAGAAAGTTCTGCAGTAGGTAGGAAGCCAGACACCAGCACGTGGGGGCGGGAGAATCAGAGCTAGCGATATCTCATCTCCGATCTGTTAGAGGGAAGAGTGCAGGATGATCATTTTGAGAGATGGATGGTGTGGACATTGATAGTTGCCAAGTGGCAAGGAGCTACACAATTTATGGTTTCCTTCTGGCATTTCGTGCATACCTGGTATCGTTTTCGTGTCTTAATTCCTGTGTTACTACTTGATCTTTCTTTCGTTCAGTGCATGTCTCCCTAACAGAAACGTCGTGGGGAACCAAGCACCTAAATATATGAAAAATTTAATGTAAAGAGGCTGATCTTTCGTACCAAAACCTTCCTGTTTCTGGAAATTCCGGGAGATCCGGTTATTAGCTAGGTATATCAACCTCCCCGACCAACGATAGGGGCAATCAGTCTCCCGATCCCGTCGCCAAGAGTCGCGAAACGGACTCGGAGCCGACCTACAAGCGAGTCCACTGGGCCAACAAGAGCAATTCGTGGGTCAACGAGCAAGAGTTGTTACAGTACAACAGCGACGGCGCGGCCAACTGCTGCACCCCAGCAACCGGCGGCACGCGACGATGTTGTAACACTAATGACGGTACTTTGTTCCTCTCCGTTACCACTAGAAGTCCCTAATCTACATACCTACCCAGAGCCTGTTTCCTTTGTCCACGAACAATGACGATGTCCCTCCCTGCTTGGCTTGGCTGAGAAAGCAGTCTATAAATTACCTACCAACCAGTCTTTTTTCCCATTCTGGTTAGCCCATCCCCCACTCACACCCACTGGCACGGACCTGACGCCTGTCGAAAACCCAAGAAAAAGACAAGGACAAGCACACTCCCCTTCATCGTAGAGAGTTTGGCCCCTGTTTCTAGACACGCTCAGCCCCTCCAGTGAGACAAACATCAACCATGGTGTCGAGTCCCATCCTATACCAACACACCCTGCAGAATCTCTATTTGAGGTATCTCGGCCATGATGAGGAGTCCGAGCTGATGGTCAAAACCTTCCTGAACATCCTCGTCGCCGCCCCCGACCTCACCCTCCCTTCTAACTCAACCTCTTCCACTTCCCTAGAAAGTCAAGTCTCCTTCCCCGAGGGGCAATCAGACCCAGAGAATCCCCTCGAGAGGGTCCTCCGCGTCGCTTAGTCGTATCTCTTTTACAACAACGCCTCTAAGGTGCTGAAGCGCGCCAAACCACTTGGCGAGCAGTCTCAAAATCCATTCCCCGCCGATGTTGTGACCAACTATCATAGTTGTCTCAACGACACTCTCACTAACTATTGTTGTTTCCAGATCATTGAGCTGCTCGGCATGGCTGATCCTAACCCTATGACTCCTATGTCTTGGATGGGTGGTATCTTCAGCCTGGCTGACGTGTCGACGGGATGGGCCCTGGATCGTATTCAGGGCCTTGGCAACAGTAAGTATTGGTCGACACCGCTCAACGAGCTGCCTTTTTGGCTGACGGACAGTCAAGACACCTTTCACGCGGTGGTTGAGATCGCCTTCCTGCTAAACCAGATGATAATGTCTATCAAGGCGGTGACTGGAAGCATTTCTTCCCTTCGCGGGGAGTTGACCCAGGGTTTGAGGGAGCGTCTGATCCTCATGGGAAACCAAGTTGTGACACTAACCAAGGCGGCGGTGCTCCAGCCGCCAAATGGACAGTATGACGGATATATTCTCGTCGCAATGTGCGAGAGCCTCCGAGAAGGGGCTGAAGATGTTCACACGAAGATGGGAAACCTGGTCGTACATGAGGAGACCATGCGTGGAATGATCACCAAGATCAAAGAGGCTGCATCGCGAGTCAGTGACGGGGAGATGATCTGCGTTGCGCTGCTGAATTATGTGTTTTCCAAGATCCTAGAGGATACCAGCGGTGAGTTGGCAGCCCACATTGCCATCATCGATCGCGACAGGGGCGAGCTCGACAGCCTAGTCACTGATATCCGCATCAGTGTTGAAAAGTTAGGGGGAGGCAGCAATCTTAACGATCTGGATGCAGTCACAACGCACCTCAACAAACTCGACGACATGAGGAATGAAGCTGCAGTGAAATATTCCCACCGCGATGCATCCAGGATCCGTCGAGCAGAGCGAACCTCGCTGAGGGAAACATAATTCTAATCCTGCAGACGCGTAGTTGATGACCCTCTGTCTTACTGACAGCACATATCCAAAGGCCTGAATCTAACAACTAGGACTCGATTGCCCTTCTGGGCGGAGCTTTCAGCTCCTACGGTGTAAGACAAACAATAACAATAATGTAATAATACCCAATGAAGATTCATATGCACGCGTGATTCTGTGAAATGGCCGTTAAATTTGTATTATATCGCAAATCCAAAATTGCCTCTGATGGCTACCTAGACAGCAAAAATCAAGAAGAAATGGTATCTCTATGCCAAAATAACGGCGGGCTGTTGCAATCCATCCCGCAAACCGAGTAGTATCCAAACCCGCCAACTCCTAAATCCAAGTTCAAGATCTGCCTGCTTTTTATCCAGCGCCAAAACACTATGCAAAATGCCCCGACCCAAAATTTGACGATGAAAAGAATTCGTAAATCTCGGCGTGTGAGAGCTCTGTAGCTTGTTGCTAATATATATTTCCTCAAAATCCTATATCTTATTTTATCCAATGACTGGCGACAAGCCAGTTTTGTTCAGCACCGCGTTCCTCTCCTCGCCGGTCGTGTTGCTCGAAGACCCGATTGGAGGCGACGGTGGCGTCAACCGGGGGCTCGCCATCGGGCTCGGATTTAACGATTGCGGTCGAGCGGTATCAAAGAATCTGCCACCCTTGGCGCTGACGGCGCTGAGTGGGCTGACGAGGTCCTCTTCCTCGCCGCGGATCTCCGGTGTACTTCTCAGCGTTGCGTGATCCTCGTCCTCTGCGCTATGGCTGCTACTCGCGCTGCTCCCGTCGGTCATACTGTCGACTGAGCTCGCGCTCGCATCGCGTGGCATCAAAGTCACCGCACCCAATTCGGGTTCTTCCTCTGCGATGGCCCCAAAAGTCGGTAGACTAGGTAGCTGTGGCGCATCGCGAGAAACGGGGGTTGGTGCAATCGGGTTAATGGTGGGTATATTTGATGTAGCGATCCTGGGAGAGGAGATTGGCGAGATAAGCTGCTGAACGGCGGACGCGATCCCGAGAGCGATCGGTGAACCGGGATTGCTGGATGGCGCCGTTGGTGTCGACGGCGTGCCAGATCGGGTAACGGTGCTGGCAAGCCGGCGGATGCGACTCCCGAAGGCAGCTGTCGAGGCGGAGACAAGGATGGTTGGCTTTTTGCGAAGGGTCAGGGTCCTTGCATTCTCTGAGCTTTTGTCCGCCTCTTTCTCCTTGCCCTTCTGTGCCGGCGCTGTGGAGAGCGCCTTGATCTTGACAGCCATGAGTTCAAACTGCTTGAGCATCGTTGGGTGAGCAACTATCTCCTCCATTGTGATCCTCAACGATTTTGCGTCAATGCCAACGTGGCTGAGCCGAGGCATCTCGCGGTTGAGTTGAGCTGTCAGCTGTGCCGCTGGGATAAGACTCCCCCAAAGGTCAAAGAACGCCGCGTTGTGGACCTGGTCTTCTGGAACGCCGAGGGCCCTGGGGTTGAGAACGGCAGTCCATGTCTGGGCGATTACTGTCTGGATCCCCTGAACTTGGTCCTGCCTCAGCGATTTGATAGCTTCAACCTCGCCTGAGGTGATGGGTGGCGTCACAAGGGAGGCGTTCGCAGGCAGAGGCACAGACTTCGACATGCCACGGTATTGCAGGCCTGATGGGATCACAGGCTGCATGATGCTGACACTGGTAAGCAAGCTAACCGTTGCACACAGCATGCGCAGCGCATGTTCAGCGAAGGCCTCTGGGACCCGATCCGCGCAAAATGAGATCGATAGCTCGATGCGTCCTGCTCCACGGACGATCGACCTGATAAACAGATCAGGAAGATCTTGGGCCCTCGACTCCATGACCGTAAACTTGCATGCGGCTGACCCAAGATGAAACGACTTGGGTTCATTCGGGCTGATGGCGGTATCTTCGTACTGGTGCTGAACCACCGTGCTGAAGCGGCTCCAGTAAGGCCACGGCGTGCATTTCTCCACCATGTGCAGAGTCCCGAGGTTCTCGAAGGGGATACTGGCAATTCTTTGTGAGTGGATGTATTGCAGAAGGCTCAGTGGCGTCAAAGGCTCGTCGGGGAACTGCACACGGACGGGGATGACATTAATGGTCGGTCCCATGGCCCCCACTACCGAGTGCCCGCCGCCCAGCCTCACATTTCGGCCGTCAATGAGCTCGCCAAACACGATGTCTGATGACGCGGAAAGGCTTGCGAGGACCATCGCCCATGCGCCTTTGAGCACTGTCTCGAAGGAGATACCGAGGCTCGAAAGCGAGCCAAGTGGCATCAGATGGCGGGTTGTCTTCGCATTCGTCGACACCTGGTAGGGCTGTGTGTGGCCCACGACCTGGGTGATCGTTGCGCCGTCGAGCAGTGATCTCCAGTACTCCTCTGCGCCTTGCGAGTTTGCAATCTGCGCAGATCGTACAAACTCACAGTAGGTTGGCCGCCGGGGAGGGTTCTGGGTATTGTCGTACAGCCGCTTCAGGTCTTTGACAAGCAGCGCGATGGAAAGATCGTCATACTGTGCCTTGGAGAGCCTCACAACCAAAGTGGATTGCTTGCCAGCGTCGTGGAACATGAACTTTGTCATCGGTGCGCAGAATGCAATGGGTGCCGATTGATCCTTCCGAATCGCCTTCTCCGTCATGTTCGCTAGCCGCCACGTTGCGCAAAACTGCTTCTTGAACTCAATGGTGGGAGATTTGAGGACGGCTTGATACACTCGGCGATTGTATGGGACAAAGGCCGTGCGGAGAATGGAATGGATCGTGACGATGGTGGTACAGGCGTCCTCCAGTCTCTTTGGGTCCACAGAACCTGTAAAGTTGAAGATCAGGTAGTTGATATTCGCGCGGCCGCGGAGCATGCCGGTCTCGATGTTCCTAATCTGGAAAGCAGTGGCCTCTGCCGCATCCTTGATAGCGCCTGCCTCAACTCCGATCTTTGGAGCGATGACCTTCTCGATGAAGGCTTCTTTGACCGAGCTTGTGGTCGTGGGAGAATAGCCAGGGGTAGCAATAGACGGAATGGGGGAAGCCTCGGCGGTCTGGCCGTACTCCGTCATCACGACGGACCTGCACAGTTCGGTGAGAGTTGTGCCTTGCAGGATGTCGGCAATGGGCACCGAGAGACCCTCGTGGCGGCAGGCGGCGGCCAGTTGCGTAGCTGTAATTTCGTCGCCACCAACGCCGAAAAACGTGTCCAGCGCCCCGATTGCGGCCTCCTCGACGCCCAGAACCTTGGCCCAGATGGCCCTCATCTGCTCCTCGCTTTGCGTCAGGGGAAGTGGCTTCAGATGCTGCAGCTTTGTTTCCCTTGACTTTGGGAATGTGGAGAGAGCTAGCAGTTGTTCTTTGGACATCCCATTCACCATTTTCGCCAGTCGCCGCCGATTGGCTTTGAGCGATGTCGTGGCAGGGAGATGCTTCACTGGGATAAAAATGCTTGGGACCATGGCCGCTGGCAGGACATGTTTCAGCCCTGCTTCAACGATCTGCTTCGCCATGGAGACCTGTTCCCTGGTTGCTGGGCTCAGCGACGCAAGGCCCTCTTCCCCATCATAGAGCTTATCACCGAGCTCAATAAAGGCAGCCAGAACGCGCTCTGTCGTTGTGCCCCGGAAAGCCATAGTCTCCACGACGACATCCAATCCCTGCCCAAGACATCGTCGAATATATTGTTCAACATCTGTAATGCTGACCGATTTGCTGTCCATCTTGGAGTCCACATGCTGACTGGAAGAGATGAACTCCATCAGTCCCCCTTCGGTGTACCTGACCCGGTGCCCTGTTCTGAGGTAGCGATTCTTTGCGGGGCTGGCGCCGGGCGCTGTGCCGGGAGGCGTCATTGGCGTCATCATGGATTCTCTGTTTGGGTAATAAGTTCCGAGTGTCGGGCCTTCCACCACCAGTTCTCCAACTGCTCCTATTGGCATGAGCTTCTTGTGGTCTTCCGGGTTGACAACGAGCAAGCTTCCCGAGAAGGGACGACCGAGGCTCTTGAGCTGGTGTGGGCCGAGGGCCTCGAGGAAGCTTATTCCCAATGGGCAAACGTCTTGCGGACCATAGGCAAGGATGACGTTGACCTTGCCGTGCCAAGAATTGAACGTGTCCTCGTCCAGACTCCGTGTCCGGAAACAGACCGCCTTAAGAGAAGGAACTAACGCTGCATCCACTTTACGAGACAGCAACGGGGTCATGTAAGTCCAGTTGACCTGCATCCGGGCGATGGCGGCAGCGTAGTCCCGAAGACGCTCGGTTGGCGAAGGGACGCAGACGCATCCGCCGTAGACGAGAGTGGTAAAGATCTCGGTGATGCAAATGTCAACGTTGAAGGATGAGAGCTGCATGACACGACTGGTGGATGCTATGCGAGCAGCAGGTCCCTGGCCTAGTAGAGCCGTGGAAAGCGCAGCGTGGCTGAAAGATACCCCACGGGCTTCACTGGATGATGTTGGTACAAAGATAATGCAGGCAGGATCCTCTGGGCTCGCCATGGACGTCAAGGAACCGCCGTCGCTTGGCAGTCGACTCAAAAACTCCCCTGTCAGTGTGACCACCGTGTCGAAAAGGTTGCCGAGTACCTGGGAAGCTGGCTCGGATGCAATTGCGACCTTCGAGTTGAGCCGCTCAAAGATGGGCTGGATCATGCCAAGCTCTGAAGCATCAACGGGCACAAATGCCGCACCAGACCTGTGAATGTTAGCACATTCTAGACACGCTCGGGCCAAGAAATTGAAGCTTACTTGAGAACTGCGAGCATGGCCACAGGCGCAAGCCGGCTCTTATCCATCACGACTGGGACCACCGCATGCGGCCCAACGCCCTGGTCTACAAGATGATGCGCGAGCTTGGTAGCCTCCTCCTCCAGTTGCTCATAAGTCAAGGTTCCATCCCATGAGCAAACTGCCTGGGCGTCGGGCTGTTTAACAGCCTGTTTTGTGATAAGCTCGTGAACGACACACATTGCCTGGACACCGGTGCTCTGCCTGGACTCGGCATCCCAGGCCAATATCTGTGCGTAGTCGCGGTCGGTGAACAGATCGACGAGACCAACTGAGGTGTTTGGCGTCGCCAAAATGGACCGAACAGCCTTCCCAAACGTGTTCGCCACGTTCAGGGCATGCTCTGTAGGCATCACCCGTTGGCCAATGTCCACTGTCAACTTCCCACTGCCGCTGGCGAAACGAGTATTGATGACGACATCGACGTCGAATGTTTGCTGAAGCGAGACGGTCTTGAGCTCGAAGTTCGTCCTTGTAGTGAACCTGCTGTTCAAGGCGCCTGGCTCTTCTGTAAAAGTCAGGCACGAATTGAAGAAGCGGTCGTCCCCCTTCATCCCCATGGCGTGACGCAGCTCGGACATGGTGAAGTATTGGTGGGGCAGACAAGCCGCCATTTGTTGATCAACCATTTGCAGAGCCAGAGTCAGGGGGCTGAAGGGTGACAGCTCAAAATTGCACGCAATGGTGTTTGCGAAACAACCCACGGCTTGCCGCACACCGCTAATCGAGTCATCGCGTCCTGCTGTTTGGTAGCCAAAGCAAACGCTATTCGAGCCAGTGAAACATCTCAGAACGAGACCCCAGGCAAGACGAAGGACAGAAGCGACATTCGTTCTTTGAGATCGAGCAAAGGCCGTCAGGTCGTTTTGAGTGACCTCCAACTCAAGACAGCCGTTCCCGAATCGCTGCTCGTCGGGTGACACAGTGAGTCGAGGAAAGAAGCATGGCGAGATTCGAGAGAGCCTCTCGCGCCAAAACTCCAAACTCCGCTCCTGGCGAGCGAGCTTGAGGAATTGGAGATATTGTGGGTATGGGAAAGGAGCAATGTCATTGATGGCTCTTTCCGTAGCGTACGCCCGTCTCAGGTCGTTGATCAAGATATAGATACTCGCAGACTAGAAGCTGTCAGTAAATGGAGAAAGCGCAATTTAGAAGTAGTCATCTTACATCACAGAGAGCGGTGCTAATATCCAGCTTCACAAACGTCCTACTCGGTGCTTTGCAGACGGTGAGTCTATGAAGCGGTTTGCCCTCCGACGCCCGCAGGTTGGGGAGATTGCTGAGCTCGTACACCGGGTCCTCCCCTGGTGCGGTATCAATGAAGAGCATCTCTGGCGAGGCCCGTCTGAGAACAACCTTGTCCCACAAGCCCGTTTGACTGACGCTCTCGGAAAACACTGTCCTCAGTGCCGGATGGCGCAATACGACTTGCTGCCACGCGGTGCAAATCCTCGCGGTATCGACCGGGTCGCCATTTGGGGATGCAAACTCGTATATGGCGTGGAGATAGCAGGCATCGGGCCGCTGGGCCTGGCTGATCAATATTCCCTGCTGTACGGCTGTAACCGGGTATATTGTTTCTAGGTCACGGACGGTGGCCAAGCCCAGAGGACCTAGCCGCTGTTTGTTGAACTTCGCGAGGCCCTCGTAAGAGACGTCGAGATGGGGGACATCGGATAATGTCAGCTCTTGCGGGTGATATCTTAGCCTCCCGATGGCCTCAAGCAGCAAGTGCTCGTAGTTCTGGATCCATTGCGAGATCCGTCCCTGATCCTTCGAGAAACGGCTGTACAGGAACTTCACTTTCGCGCTTCCTTGGTCGACCATGGCGCTGACTTCGAAAAGCGCAATACGTCCAACTTTGGACCCGATGTCCGATGTCTTCGATGCGAGCGTCCTGCCGGGGATCGCGAGTTGTTCCATCACTCCATTGTCGCGCTCCAGATGTTGCAGGGATCCGGCATAACTAAATATGACCTCGAACGGCCAGTCCTGAGTAAAGACTTCCCTCCCGTTGCTGTAAAAGCGTGAGGCAAAATATTGCGCGCCGCGCGTTGGGATAAATCGCCGAGTATCTTTGAGGCGACGCAGAACGCTGATAAAGTCGTCAGTGGTATCAACCTTTTGGCTTATCGGGCAGAGTGATGTGAACCACGCCACTGTCTCAGAAATGTCGACATCGCGGCTGTAGGGGTCTCTCCCGTGCTCTTGGTTCCATACAACTGGGACAGGTCTGTCGGGGAAGGTCTGGGCGAAAGATAGCATGAGGGCGGCGAGGTAAATGTCAACAGAATCGGTTTTGAAGACCTGATTGCACGAGCTCTGCAGCAGTGAGGTAAGCTCTTGGCTAAGAGTGAAGCTCACCTCTACTGCATCGCCATAGTGGTTAGGGACATCATGAAGACCCCAGTACGAGTAATCGCCTGGCTGAACGGGGAACGGAACAAGATCTCTCGGTTCCACTCCCTGGACCGATGCCTTTTGGATGTCCACCCACTTGTAGAAGGGCATCGACCTCTGAGACAGCAAGCTTCCGTTCTCCAGTAACTCGTCAAGATCGTGGATGATAATCCGCCAGGACGTAAGGTCAACAGCGAGGTGGTGGGCGGCGAGATAGACCATGTGTTGGCCATCGTGCGTGGTGAGATGATCAACTGCGAAGGTTGGTCCTGTTTCAATGTTGATGGACATTTGTGTGTTCTCGATGATGGTGATCAGCTCGCGTTCGGACGATATCGTCGTGTGACAAAGACTGTACGAGCTAGACACTTCAGGCAATATCCTCTGCACCCATCCTTGAAGACCGCGGCTGAAACGAGACCTCAACATGGGATGATGGCCCACCACAGCCTCCATCGCGGCTTCGATGTCCTCAACGGTGAATTCCTTCTTGAACCTAAGTAGTAGACTTTGGTTGAAGCGGTAGCCGCCGTCGGTGGAGGCTCTGCGCTCAAGATCCCCTCCCATGGCAGTATGGAAGTAGAGGTGCTGCATGGGTGACAGGTCGAAGCAATCCGACGTCTCGTCGTCCCACTTGTGGGCCAGCCCGCCCCGCGACGCCGCAAGCTCAGCGAGCTCTGAAAGGGTTGGGGTCTCCAGAACCTCTGTACTGCTAAGGTAGATTGACTCGTGCTTGCATCGTGCTACTAGCTCCATCGCCGTCATCTCATCGCCTCCGAGCTGGCTGAAGGACAGGTTCACCCCGATTTGAGACTGAGGCAAGTCCAATACCTTGCTAACCAGCCTTTGGAGGGATTTTTCCATCCCTGTTGTAGCAGGCTGCAGGGGCTCTTGGTTCTCGAGGCTCAGAGCCTGTTGCAAGACATCGTTGTTGATATTCTGGGCCCATGTTCGCAGACGCCTCGAGTCAACATCGCCAGACTCGGTCAGCGGCATCCCATCCAAGACAAGCCAGACATCGGGTATGGAATCGGGTGGCAGGAGGGTTTGCGCCGCCTTCTTAAGCGCGATAACTTGCGTCCCGGCGAAGAGGACGTGTGATTGAGGGATCAGATTGATCGGGGTAGCAGCTGGTTTGTCCTCGGCGGACAGGGTTCCAGTCAGTGTAAAGAGCGCAACCAGCCTCCCCTCCAGTAGACCTGCCTTGGGCCGCACCGTTGCGATTCTCGCCACGGCGCTCTGTGCTCCCAAGGCCTGTTCAATATCTGTCCGTTGTCCGTTCGAAACCGCGCTGCCTTGGCTCGATGTGCGGGAGTGCGCGTTGGCGTTCCCCGGGGATAGCTGACCAGACGGGTGCATTCCCAGCGGGGCGATCATGACTTGCTCGACGGGCTCGACGGTATCGATCGGTCGGGATTGTCGGGCGCACGGGGTGGCGCGTTGCGGGAGCTCGGAGAGAGTCGCGCATCGTAGAATATCGTCTATCTTCACATCTAACCCCCTGTCCAGACACGTTTCCCTGACTTTTGCAGCGCTTTCCTCATCTCCTCCCAGCTCCCTGAAAGAGTCATGTGGGCGCACTCTGCGGTTATCCAGACCAAGCACTGCGGCAATGGCAGTCAGCAGCTGCGTTTCGGCGGAATCGCTCTTTAGCGGCCACGATTTGGCTGCGCCGAGCGGGATGCCCGCGGGAGTCGGCGCGGCAGCCATGCGGACAGCGGACCCGACAATAAGGTCGGTGATATATAAAGGAACGAAACAAATAGGGTATCAATATAAGACGGAAGAAACAAAGGGCGGCAGAGGATCGCTCAATCGCTGGGCCGCATCGCAGAACGGATCGTTCGGTCAACACAAGCTTCGAGTCGCATTCGTTTGGCACAGCATGGGGGCCGGCCTCGGGGGATCGGATTTGGAGGGTTCGCGCTCGAGGACTCGACGTTGGCAAAGGCGGGGAAGTCGCGATCGAGGGTGCGAGTGCGAGGTTTCGAAGTGGAGCACGCCGTGGCAAGAGCGAGCAAGAGGGGCCAAAGGAGTTGTGGTTAACAGTGGCAGCTTCACCAACATGTATCAGATGTGCTGGCCGCAGGGCTGCAGGCCAACCGCACGCAGGAAACGGTCTTGATCTGAGCGGCCGCGCCGCCCCGGACAATCTTGGCACTTTTGGCGATGGGGGGGCTCAAGGGGGGGCGGCATGACGGGAGGGGTGGGACAGGGAGCCTTGTGTGGCTTCCAGGCATCGAATTGAAGCGCCCAATCACAGCCCAGGCGGGACTGGGCTGAGCCTCCGGTCTGCATGAGCCCTGGCCCTAGGCTGATCGCGATTCTCGCAAGCTGGCGGGCACTGGCTAGAATCTAGACAGCCGCGAGTCCGGCGAAGGGTGGCCGCAACGAGGTGCTCCCGCTGGAGCTCGGAGAGAAATTAGCCTTGCCGCTGGGCCGGCAGCGAAGGCAGCAAAATTAGGACTGGCGTACAGGAAAATTAATGCCAGCTGTTGCCGTGCAGCTGCCGCTAGAATAGCTAGGAACGTCCGGTCAGACTGTATTTTGCTCAACTTCCAGCGGTGCGCGAATTGAGTTTGACCAGCGGTGAGCGAACCTGCCAGGACCGTAGGACCGTCTGCCCCTCCCAGGAGCTTGCGCCAGGCCGTCATGCCAGTGAACCCAACCTTGGAAGACTCGCCGAGTCAACGGGAAACCTGAACTCCTGGATCGCTTTGCGCTCCATGCGCACAAGAACTTGGGGTCGTGGCGAAGCCATGTCCAAATTGGGCTTTAAAAAGCAGCGCCTAACTAAATACGGCGTAGCGTTCGCGGCTGGCGGCAGTTTCACTGGGTGGGCCGCCTGGGCGCCTGGGCCAATGACACCGCAGTTGACGTCTCCGAATTTTGTGGCAGGTCCCACGTCCGGCATCATCGTTGGAGCCAGCAGTTGCCCCGCAGATCCAGCAGTCAAATGCTAAACGGCATTTTCACATGGCGCCACAAGAACTCGAACCGAGGACGACAACACGATCACGACGGGGGCCGATGTGCTTGCTCTTGTCAGATTGGATAAATCGCTCAGCGCTCTCCGCGCTTCTCCCACTGGACGGCTCGGGTAGGATGGTGCCTCGCTATTGCTTCCATTGAGATTTGGAAAATCCGGGCACGCAAATACAGGGAACGGGACACTGCAGGATCGGCAACCCAGCGAGGACAGCGCTCCGAAGCTTCACTACATGAGGGACAGTGTGCACTGCTTCTGAGCTTCAGACGCCGTCCTGCCCGGAAAGCTGCGTCCGCCCCTCTGGTCTCTAGATCACGTCCATCTCCGACTGGTGTGGTGTGCGCGCACTCAACTTGGAGAGAGCCGAAGGGCTGAGGCGTTGCAACCCGAGATGCGCTTGCAACTGCACGGCACCTCAACCGTGTGGCGTAGCAGTAGGTCCCGAACCGCCGCCCAGCAGATGGCGATGAGAGCATGCGGGAAGCTGACCTCGGCAGTTGGGCCGATGCTGTAATGCACAGTCACTTTCCGCCTTCGACATTCCACGGAGCGTCTGACATTACACAGTGTTGACCAGAATTGGCTCAATACAAGCGAGCTTCTTTTTTAGCTTTGCGCTGCACCAATGTTCCAACACTGCGGGACCCGACCTCGTACGGATCCATACGGCACGGGCTTCCATCTGTCACTTCGGCCATGCACTTGGGCCACGCCACGCGTCTTGACCCTGCTTGACATTGGCATTCACCTTCGCTGGGTCCTGGTTTCCCTCGTCCTCGAGTTTTCTTTCTCTGCAGTTTGAGTATCGTAGGGTTCGCGATGGGATCATTGAGAGTGCAACCCCAGCACTCGTAGCCGGATTGGAACCGGGATTTAGCCTCTTGCAGCGCCTCGATTTCGATACCTGCGTTGCTATTCACGTCCTCCCGATCAGAGCCGCGACGCTCGCTTGTTGAGGCCTATTACGGATGGGCTCGATTAACCGCGCATGATATTAGCGCGAAACATTGAGCGACCGCCGACCTGCCAGGCCAGGAGCGAAGTCGGTCAGCCCCTAGCACACAGGGTTGGGGCCAGACGCACCTCAGTCGCCGCCAAGCAGACGATAGAAATGTGGACGCCGTGTAGAGAATGCAGCCCCCGCACGGCGACGGCGTTCCCAGGGGCATCTCGGCCGTCGACTACTCGAGCGGATTGCAGACGAGGGTTCGGCTTGAAAATTGCACGATGGACATGCGGGGATTCAATGGTTGAGTCTGCAACCCAAGTCTGACGGATGATGGAGAGCAAGTGCTCCTGTCAGCACACCCCCAGTCATCCACCCGCGGGAAACCCCAAAACCCCAAACCAAGTTCTTGTGCGACCAACTTTCCCGCTGGGGCAAAAATTGAAGGTCGTGCCCGGAATCGAACCGGGGTTGCCGGAATGCAATATCAGAATCCGAAGTGATGACCGCTACACTACACAACCGATGGGTTTTAGATGTGTGCTGGGCAAGAAATCCCACTCATCGATGCCCTAGGAAAAAGGCCGCACGCAACTAGATGCCGCTGGAACCCACGACAGTGCTGTTCAACACACATAGCCATGGCTATTTCCACTCCAAACTCCCGCAATTCAGCTTTTCTCCATGAAGCACAAGAGTTGCGCTTGCCAAAGATTCGGCACATCCCCGACCAAGCATCAAGAAAGGGGCATCAGAAAGGGGCACTTGACAGCTCAAACAACATCAGCAGCAGCAGCGCCATTAACAAATCCATCATGCTGCAAGCAAAACACTGAATTACTACCTATCCCACGAATCTACAGATAATCTTCCCTCTAAACCACAACCGTGCTCCCAAACGCCCTCGCCCCCCTTGCTAACCCTGCCATCCCATCCTTATCTACCCCAAACCTCACTCTCAATCCCCCAAGCTCACTCGGCAAATACAGCTTCGCCGCATCCGTCGCCGCCTGCTCCCGAAGATACCTCGTCTGCGCGCTCTTCAACACCTCTCCCACGCCCATCATACGCATCACGGGAATTCCCTCCCGCTTGTGCACCACACCACTCCACGTCCCTACCGCTAAAGCGATTGCTAGGACTAGCACGGGGAGGATCACCAGGAGGAGAGCCCTAGAGGGGGATAGTTTCTTTGTTGGGACGGCGGTGGTTAGTATTGTTGGGGGAGGGGAAGTAGTTCCGAGAGGGGGAGTTGATGATGTTTGGGCGAGGGCGCCGATGGCGAGGCGGATGAAGGCGGTTAGACCGGAGGTGGTCCAGGCGTTGGTTGTCCCGGAGAGGGGAGAGATGGAAGAGTCGGTGAATGCTATGGCGCGGCCGGTTGTGGTGGAGTTGGTGAACATGGGCTGGGTGCCGTCGACGCTGGGGGCGGCGAGGAGGGGGGAGATGGTGAACCAGAGGAGGAGCTCGTTGAGAGCCGTGTTGTTGGGGGTGGTGCTGAGGCGGAGGCTGGAAATGGAGGAGAGTGTTGGGAATGGAGTGGTGGGAGAGGTTGCGTCTCCGACGGTGAGGATGTCGTCGAGCGCGGTGATCTCGATATTGCACACGATGGCGGATGCGCCGGCGATGTCGGGGTGGAGGAGGGGCGTCCAGAGACCGCCTTCGATGGTGCCGTTGAGAGCGGCGAAGACGAGGGTCGTGCGGGTGCTTTGCGGGGAGGGGAAGGCGAAGTCGTCGGCCCAGAGCGTGAGTTGCGGGTAGCCGCGGAACCAGACCTCGGCGCTACTGTTTTTGTCGCCGGGATGGCTGGAGTTGCTGTTGGTGCGCGTCATGTTGGTCATGAAGGCGTTCCAGGACAGGCCGTCCTTTTGGAGCTGCTGGATCTTGTGCGGGGCGCAGGAGATGGTTGTTTCGAGGCGGATGGCGTTGGCGGAGAAGTCGCCGCGCTGGCTGAGGGTCTCGCGGTCGACGTACCAGTCGCGGTAGGCTGGGAGCGGCTCGGAGGACGGGTCGGTCGACCACGCGTGGTACTCGGCGAGAACACCGGCGATGACCGAGGTGGGAGGGTCGGTCTGCGCGTATTGCTCGCTGATGCCCCCCGCCGCGGTGTAGTTGCTCTCGAGCACCATGGACTGCCAGGTTGGAGTGTACGCGAAGCCAACGAGAGGCGCGGATGCAAGAGGGATCAGGGTCGACGCTATGGCTGCCAGCAGCACGAGTCCTGCCGCCAACCGCCGTACCGACATGGCTGCCAAAGGCGCCGACAAGATTGACCCCCTGGTAGTCGACAAGAACGCCTCGAGCTCCCTGATGGAGAACGATTGCCGAGTCAGCACCGGCCAGATTGCCGCCTCACATAGTGCCAACGCCACATATGCCAAGCTCGCAACGCCGATGAAGTAGATGAGGGTGATGATCCCCTGGACCGTCGGGAGATTTTCGACCGTCCAGCTGTCTGCCGGGTCGCAACTCGTCGCCCAGGATGGGCAATCAAGAGCCTTTCTTCCGAGCGTGCTGGTGTACACAATGGCGACGATGACGAAGATGGCGCCAGCGCCAACTGCTGCAAGGAGAGAGAGATGCGTCGCCAGGAACGCCCACCACCCAAGACGTCGCGGGGACTGGGCGCCTAGGACGAAGTCGTGGTCCGAGGCAAGGCGTCTGACCTCGCGGGCGGTAGGGGAGGCCATGACACCGAGCCCGATGTCTCCGTACGGGAGGGTTGAGCGATCGGGGTCGAACTCCTCCTTGAAGATGGACTTGTGCGATCGGCTGCGGTTGAGGGACGGGAGACTCGATGACAAGAACATGGGGCCAATGTTTGCAGGGGATCCTCAACGAACTCTCACAACAAATCGCTGGTAAATTGCTATCATGCTCAAACACTCAGCGGTCGACGTGCACACATCGCAGGCTTTACGTCAACATCATGGGCGAGCGCGTTTATCATGGCCTTCAAATACGACCTGACTTGTCGACGCCCTATCTCGGGGTCTTTTTTCGTCGATTGACCGACTCCAGCTACGTGGCGGGGGCTCTCCAATGACAGGGTCAGCAGCTGCTGCAAGGCCAGTTGTTGCGGCCCACATGCACCGCCCGATTCTGTCAATGTCCATCGGCGACTGTTGGGCATGATGCACACCTGTTCCTCGCTCAGGTTGTTTCGAAACAGAACGCAAGATCTGCTGCCGTGTCGCATCCCGTTGCCAATGATGTCGGTGGTTGGGGCTACCAGGTCGGTGATGCCCAATAGGGCCCGCGCGGCATGTCTTCCAGGTCCCGCATTGCCGCCATTGGTGCCAGAGACGCAACCTGAATGGCGATTGTGGCCCCATGACTTGACACTCGTTATCTCAAGGCAAATCCAGGGCTGGGGACTCAATCACCACGGCGACGGTTCGAGCATGTGTTCAGAGAAAATTGAGGCGGCTACGAAGTACATCCGGCCCCTTTTATTCGCAAGTGGGTCTGTCCTGTCCTCCCAGCCCCTGAGCCAAGAAAACAAAAGAACAACCACAAACATCCCAACTCTACAAAAGCAAACCCAATTCGAACAAAGCTTCGCCGACAATGGAAAATTGAATTGAGAAAAGAAAGAGAAAAACCAGGAGCCATCACCCCACAATTTTGGCCACAATCCTCTCACTCAGTGCCACCAGCGAACTCGCATTCACAATCTCCAGCGTCGTCAGCTCTGCCCCCAGCGTCATGCGCACCCAATTCCTAATTTCCACCGCCGCCAGCGAGTCCAATCCATACGTCGCCAACGGCCTCGCCGACTCAATGGGCTCTGCCAGCCGCAGAGTCTTTGTGAAATGCTTGTTCGTAATCTCAATTGCGGCCGCCACCACCGCAGCAGGGTCGGTAGTTCCTTTAGCCTTAGCGAGAAGGAGGAACGCCTGGATCTCCCGGGCGCCGTCACTGCTGCTGGAACCGCCGCTACCAGCAGTTGCTGCGCCGGCGCGGACGAATAGAGGGGCAAAGCGTGCGTCGCGTGCAAGGGCTGACTCGTCGGGCTGCGGCACGGGGATTCCCGTGATGAGCTGCGCGGTGCTGGCTGGGTTGAGCACGTGGGACGGGCCCTGCTGCTGGTAGATGGAGTATTCGAGGATTCGCCGTAAGAGACCCTCGTTGATGCCGGTCCAGATGCTGGTGTCGAGGTTCTGTTGGAGGCCGTCGTGATCGTGGATGTAGCCGATGTCTTCGATTACGCCGAGGTCGACGGAGTTTGCGGCGAGATTGAGGCCTTGGCGGTATCTGGGGGTGACGACGGTTGTTAGCGTTGTTATGGGGGGTTTATGGAGAGGGGGGGACTTACACGGCAAAGGCATCGAGGACGGCGTTGCCGGCGGCGTAGTTGGCTTGTCCCTTTTGGCCGACTACGCCGGAGATGCTTGATAGCAGGGTGAAGAAGCCGAGCTGGAGGTTTTGCTCGAGCGCGGTGTTGTGGAGGTTCCATGTTCCTTGGAGCTTGCAGGCAAGCGCGCCGTGGTACTCGTCGATGGTCATGGAGCCAAAGGTACGATCCTAGCAAGACTGTTAGCTTTAATGGCGCACCAAGCAAAGAGGGGCGGGACAGTGTCATACCCTCAGGACCATGGCTCCCTGGACGATACCGCCGATAGGCACGGCGGTTTCCTTGAAGATTCGCCGAACGTCCTCGGTGTTGGCTACATCGCCTTGCAACAGGTCTATATGGGCCCCCAAAGCTCTGACATTCTTGACCACGCCTTGCGACTTGTCGTCGCCGTGGCCACTTCGGGACAGGACGGAAATGTACCTGGCGCCATTCTTGGCCAGATGCACGGCCAAACTACCGCAAAGGCCCTTCAGCCCGCCGATGATGAGGTAGCTGACGTCTTGCCGCAGGGAAGTCCGTAGGGCTCGTGCAGATGGTCGGACCGGGACTTCGATCTTTGCGTCTAGTCCGTTGGTCACGACGAGCTTTCCGATATGCTTGCCTCCTCGCAATACGCGGAATGCGGCTGGGACGTCGTCGAACGAGAACGTTGTGATCGGGGCGATGGGCTTGACGTGGCCTTTGCTGATCAGCTGGAAGAGGTGGGCGAGGATTCTGTGACAGCTGTTAGTGAAGTTGACCAAAGAACTTCGAAATAAGCACTTACTCGGCAATTAAGGTATCCGAAATCTCCCGATACGAAAAGTCCAGCGCCCGGAACGACGCATTTCGACCGAAGGGCTCCATAGACAGACTGTTGCGGTCCAAGATGTCCTTCTTGCCAATCTCCACCATGGTGCCACCGTCGGCAATGATGCGCCAGGACTCCTCGAGCAGATCACCCGTCAAGGAGTTCAGGATCACATCGACGCCAGCACCGTTGGTGATGGCGAGAATCTGGCGCGCAAACTCGGTGTTTCGAGACGAGAAGATGTGGTCGTCGGGAATGCCGAACGTGTTCTTGAGGAAATCCCGCTTCTCTTGGGTACCGACCGTCACGAATACCTGGTTTGGACAGGAACGTTAGCAAAAAAAAAAAAACACAAACACCTCGA
>Ga0247780_1000858_pt1 | contig 23697 bp, 16 predicted proteins | sample UWRJL079202R5_FD_179927 | JGI IMG/M metagenome (GOLD analysis project Ga0247780, IMG submission 179927) | Plant litter microbial communities from Arlington Agricultural Research Station in Wisconsin, United States - UWRJ-L079-202R-5 | ecosystem: Environmental > Terrestrial > Plant litter >... | reverse complement strand
CCGCCTGTGCCTTCGTTACCAAAGCTCACTACCCGCCTCAAACCGTCCAACCCTCAGCCGGCTCTCACCAGTCTCCAGTAAGTGCGGCAGGGCGCTCTCGGCTGCTGTGCCTCAGCCATGACCGCGTTCAGAGAATTGGCACTAACCGTCTTCCAGAATCGTTGTTTTTCGAGCTCCTTGTGTGTCCTTGCCTAAGCGGCCGCCCCCACGCAGCAAGCAGCCAACTTGGTTCAGCCCTCCACCGGCGACGGCAACCAGGTCAAGAAACTCAGCAACAACCTTGAGCAAGAACGAAACATGGCGCTCGCAAGTCACTGTGTGCACGTCTTCAAGATGATCAAGTCAGACAACACCCTGATCCAGTGGCACTGCAACCTGTGCCATTCGGGGCCCCACTGGTGGATCTTCGAGTGCAGGTACTGTAAGATTCACACGTGCCGGGCGTGTACTCAGAGTGCTTAAGCCAATCTTTGGCAACTGTTTTGTATTGGGTGGCCATCCGGGGCTGTGTTGGTTGTGTGCATCGTGGAAAGAATGGGACGATGGAGGTTTGGATTTGCCGCAGCCGGGTTGGACTTCGCTGGGCGTTGAAGTGAGTTGCTTCCTTCTTCCAAGCAGATGAAGAAAATCACCTCTGCTCGCCCCCATTGCAGCCGATGGTATAAACGGGGTACAGGACATACGCTAACTAGAGCCCACAGGTTGCTGCTGGCCAACGTACGCGGCACTCTATTTGGCGACAAACCGTCTCCAAACAATCCACGGTACGCCAGAGCGATCGATCCCAGCGAGTTGTCAGAACACCACATCGGGCTCCGCCTTCGAGAGCCACGCAAATGCCTTCACTATGTCCATATCCTCGATTTTACGATACCAGGCAACTATCGACCGCTGATTCAGCTGCTCGGTGGTTGCAAGCGCCATCCTATGAGCCAATGAGTACCGCTTTACCAGTGACAGCGATTACAAAACATCGGGTAGCTGCTACTCGGTCATGCTGAAGGACTGCCGCCATCTAGAAACTTTGCAGTTGGGAAACGGCGGGTCCATCCCCCTGTCTTGGGTCTCCACGGCGTCAGTTTATCTGTCACCAATCTGGTCTATTACACGCGCTACCGGCAACCGGAATACATCACTTGTCGTCCGGCCACTCGGCGCTTATTTTGTATGTCTTGTCAGCCGTGTCCAACGAAACTCCCAACAAATTGGTTTGGGTGATCTGAGACACTATTCTGTTTTTGTGGCGTTTTACGGCGGGACAGGAAGAAAAAAGAAACGGGGGCGGAGTTGAGAATGTATGAGATACTTTGGCTTCCTTGGTTCGGCATGTTTTGCTCTTCCTGGCGCTTAGGGTTGGGATTAGAAGAGTACAAACGTCACTAGCAAAAGGTGGTGGTACAGACAGGGGGGACTTTTAGACAGGAAAAGGGGCGGTCTGGCGGGGTGTAAACGGCGTCAAAAAGAGCGAAATGATATGTGACGGTTCACATTTTTGTTCACGGATTACGATGTCAGGGAGTTTGTCTTACTTTACATTCGCACTGTTTGCTGCCCCTCACGGGATGGATGTGTTTCCTTTTGGCTTTTCACTTGGGCAACCTTTTTCCATAAAACACTCAAACCAACAACGATGATGTGGTTCACTACCCTTGGAACAGTATGACGCAAAATGGGGGGGATTGTGGGTGTTGGCTGGCTGGCTAGCATAAGTCTCGGCGAAAGGGAATTCCCTTATATTTTCGGGTGGCCGCAGAAAGGCGATCTAGATTCCTGCCTTAGTCGAAGTGCGGGCCATCAAGGCCGAACGGCCAGGTCGTATTTGATCGGGTCGAAATCCGATGCAATGCATATCTGACACTGGAGTTTGTCCTGCGGTTACCAGTGATATTGTCAGCGTGCTTTCTTTTGGTGCTGGATCTTGTGTTTGTGCCGGATCGTACGGAGCTGGGCCGGGTGAAAGTACTACGTCCGCAAACCCTCCCGGAGCGGTTGGCTGCATTTTTAACATATGTACTTTTCCACCTCCACATTGATGCCAGGTCCCGACATGTCCCTCTGTTATCTCGACAACTTTGTCCGTCGTCACCGGACAGCAAGCAGCAATGTGTTGCCAGAATCCAGACCGCCTTGCACACCACCTGCCCCACTTCCATTGCCGGCCGCTGTGATAGAAGGTGGGCGTCACCACTTTGGGCCAGGTATGGTCGTTTGCACCGTGTACTGGCTGGTTTGCGATGCAGTACGAAAACTCCAACCAGAAAAAACGACCTCTCTGCTCCGCGCAAAAAAGCGCTGGATGTTCTCCTCACACAGCTTGTGCCAGCATAGAAACTTGGCCTGTTACGTTGTAGCAGGCCTAGGTCCCCGCATAGTGACAGGTCTTGGTTTGATTGCAGGAAAGTTGGTCTTGATTGCATTGAAATAGGCCGTTGGGCGGCGATGTGATAACCTGTATGTGAAGGACTTGTAGTACGGCCGTTGTCTTGGGTGTTGTGCGACGTGTCAAGAAGGAACAACTGGCAGACGTCGAGAAGCTTCAGCCTCAACTTTCTTCCCGCCTAGGTGCATAGCATGGCAGGTAGGGTCCCTGGCCACCATCGACCTCAGGTTGGTTGGTTAGGCACCAATCACATCTAGGCGCATGAAGGAAGGAAAAGAAAACACAAGCGTTTGCAGGTTGGGGGCCTTTGCTCGGTCATGGGGCCTATCAAAATCGCCAGAAAGTTGCAGAAATCATTTTAATGTCCCTTCCAGAATTGCACGGAGCGTAGAGCTGACGACCTGTCGTCAAGGACGTCCAGTGATAGCAACAGCCGTTGGTCGGCATGTGATCAGGGCCAAGCTGCGTTGAACCGCTCTTCGATCCACCCAAATCTGTGTGGCGCTTTCCTCTTCGGGACTCATACAAGTGCGCTAGTCCCGATCTTGGACGGCTTGCATGCATCATCAGCCGTGTCCGTGGGGTTCAGCTTGGGAGTTGCAATCAGACGAAATGGGGCGAAAGGGTGGGGTGGGCCCCTCCCGCAGCTCCGGAGTGTTGGCACTGGGTGCCGCTCCGGCTCCAGCGGGAGGGTGTGAAAATGGAATCGGTCAACTTGTGATGGCACCGTCGTCGGGTCGAATTTCCTTCCTCGCTGGCCCGGCAACTTTAGGAAGGCGCACTTCGATTCTGATGGTATCGCATTTCATACCTTGATCCTTCCGCCCGACCGAGAGTTTCATGTGGTTTTTTTACTCGCTTGCCAAGCGATGGCGAGATATTGAAGGGAGATCAGTCGAGATTGAAGGAAGACTCTGCGAAATGACGAGACCCGACGAAACCAAATCATTTTCGGAGCTTCCGTCGAAAGAGAAAAGACCGGCCTGAGGCGTCTTAGCCCGCCGTTGTCTCGCCTTTCCCACGGAAACGAAGGGGGGGCAAGGTTGCCATGGCTCTCGGTTCGGGCCGGATCCTGTCTCCACTACCGCGATTCCAACGGTTCTCAACGACGTTGCAGCGCAAACGATCATCCTGGTCAAGCCAAAACACTTCCTCGTGGCGTGCTGAGCCGATGCCGACGTGCGTCACACAGACCGAAAACGTAAGTGATTATTACACCGGTGCCTACTGTGACATACTCTCCATGGTGTGCTCGGTTACGATATGAAATCTCTTCAGCGGTGCGCCATTGCGCTGGCAGGGAGTGCTCGAGACAGCGATTTCGCAGACTACCGGGTTTCACCATCCAGCTGGTTTGAAATCGCGCAAGCCACCTCGACTAATGAAGTGTGTATAAGGATTGTTCGCGCTCACCCTTCGGTGAGCTAGAATGGGTAGCTCTTGCTATCTTCAGCTCGAGTGATTGAGATTTCCCCCACGCGCAACAATTCGCACTGGCGATATGACTGGATGATACCCGACGACGCCTTGCGCTCTCAGTGGACTGCCCTTTCAGTCACCGAGAGCACACGTGTGCTGTACTTCTTGGGAATGGCGACACGTGTATGCAGCAACCTCGTTGGGATAGGTGCCTTCGTCTCTGGCTGTTGACTGGGTATCAAGCGTTATGAACCTTGAAGGTCCAGCCTTGACCATCGTCACTTCGATGAAACAACGGATCTAGTCATTCCGGTACGTATCACGTTGTGTCTGTATGTTCAATGTCTTCTCAGTGACACTAGGTCACTTAGGAAGCAATGTCCTAAAACCGGGTATCACTTGAGACTTAGCTGTACCAGCGGAATGGGCTCTTGGACTATGCCGTTGTGCAGACTCAGCTCCGGCTTCGTTCAACCACCGCAGCGCCTAATCTTGGATGAGTGGCTAGCATAGCCCTTGCACAACAACGCCAAAGACACAGAAACTGCGAAAGAAGAATTCTTTAGCAGTCAGTCTGAAAAGCTTCCTGATATAGCCATCATCTTCTCAACGCGGTAGTATCCCGGATACTGAACCATCGGGCCGATCTCGGCTCGCAACTGAGTGCCGTGGCCAAAGAATTCGGTATCATTATTCCATTTAGTGAAAATAGAAAATAGCCAAGTAGGATATGTGTTAGCCACATGTAACTGCAGGTTGATACGTACACCCTTTGATACGAATAGCTGAGATGGCCATGTCGCCAGCACTGGCGTATAGAAGGCATCCTGTAAGTTTTGCAGGGGTTCTTACTGCTCCCTGCCTCCTCTTACATGGACAGATACCAGCAGAAAAGAAGTCCAAGGCTTGAAGAGGTTTTTTTTTAAAAAAAAATTGCGTGATACATGAAAGTTGGGCCATCTATCTGCTGCTATGTATCACACTTTATCTTCATCGCATTCGATATCTAAAATGTAGCGTTCTCGTTCTGTAGTTTTTATCTTCGGACCCCAATTTGGAGAAGCCAAGTTGGAGATCTGCGATCGGGAGATGCGGGGAATCCCTGGAAGCGGAGAAGACAAAGTGGAGATCGCGGGGGTGTTTACGCTGACGAGCATGCCACTGACAGCTGTGGTGTTTTTTTTTAATTCACGCAATGCTGAAGGAAGGGAGGAGAGAACGAGGAGCAGCCATGCCGACTGCCGAATGCACTGTGATGCTTCCGGGGATACTGGATGGATGACCTGACCTTTCGCAGTGGAGATTCGCGGTCATCCTGGCAAGATGGTCAACCCCGCATTCGCGGGGAACCAATTTACAGGCCGCAGAGCCGAAAGCCGTCCCGCACCACCATCATCGGCCATCAACCTGCATCCCATGACGCTCATTCCACAGTTTTCAACTCCGTGTCTCAAGTGATCACATTTCCTAAAGCCAATAGCCGTCAACTTATAGCACAGTGCCGCAAGTCACAACCGTCCGTACCTTCGCGGGCGTGCCAATCATTACAGGCAAACAAGTGGTCATGCTGAGTTCTGCGTCGAGCTGATAGGGTCAAGAACTAACCGCTGGACCCCGAGATCAATGTCGCGCCCTCTCGGCTCAGGCATCGGAGGCGCATATCGTGGTACCGACGTGTAACGCCCGAGGGTGGATGAGGGAGCCGGGCCTTCCCGCTGATGGCCAAACTTCAGTTATCGGTGCCTATCCAATCCCGCCCTCGTCTTGCATTGGGGGCCAGCAACCCACCAGTAGCTCAGCGTTAACCAAGCCCAGAGACTAGCTGACATGTTGTGCAAGACTTGGGCATCATCGCTAGCACAGCATCTCTGGAGAACTAAATTTGGAAAATAGACTCCGCATATGCAAGACAACATGAGACTCTCAAAGAAACCTGAAGAGGCGCTTTACGAGCAGCGCCGTGAGATGAACGGCCCAAATCCGGGGATCGGCGTCCGGTCCGGAACCTTACGGTGGAACTGGCGAGAGCGAGGCTGATCTGCGACTCACATGGCGCTCCTGTCTTACGGGAAGTCCGTCGACCGTGCCGCTAGCGCGGGAGAAGCCACGGTTGATGGCATTCACCAAGCCCCTTTTGGAAACTGAGGTTTAACAAATGTGTTGCTAGGGTAGATCTCCTGACGACGACCGACAGCTGACCGAGACAGAATTCTCTCAGCCATATTGGCTCTTTTTGCCGACCAGACACAGTCCGTGAGGGTCATATGTCATATGTTGCACCAACCGCCCTAACACAAGGCTAAACAAACTTAGACCTCAGGCGTCGGCCTTTTCTCCGCGGCAACCGCGGTGAGCGTTGTTTGAACAGCGCAAAATCTTATCTCAACGTCTTGCAGAGGCTGATCGTCAGCGCTTGAATGTCGATCGCGGGTCTAGCTCCTGCTTGGGCCTGGATAACGAATTGTAAGGAGGGACATTGCGACCACCGTGCGGCAGAGGAGGCAGCCATTTTCTGTCCTCCCTGAGCCTATATTCTTTCCATGTCGACCGCCGCCGACGCCATCGAGAGCCCATGGTTGCCCGAGGACCGCTTCCTTTCCCAGGAAGCCCTTCCTCAAGGCATGGGCCACGCTCAAGTAGTTGGTGAGAAACCTTGGACAAACCTTAGCTCCTGCCCAGTTACTGTGTCCCTCACAAGACCCTGACCCTGCCTCGGATCCCAACATGGAGTTGGACAGCACGAGAATGAGGCAGTCGTTGTTGAAGAGGTGCCGCACAGAGCTCACCTTAGGAGGTGCATTCGCCTCTTTTCAACCTTCCTCGTCCAACACGGACAACTCGGGTGTGTTCCAACTGGTACCGCATTCGTCCTGCGTATATCAACTAGTATTTGTATCCGTCGCTGTTCCCCCCCCCTGTTCTCATGGCGACCTACGCTCAGAATAACAAATATTAATTATCCATAACTATATTGATCAATATGGTGTCGGCAACGTGGGGTGGCCTTGTCACTCTGGCTGCTGTCCTGATGAGCTCACAGCTCGTCACAAGGGCAGATGCTCCAAGCTACTCCCTAAACGCACTCGATTCTGTCAAGGCGCTTCAAAACTGGTATGACAGCCCTACAGGTCTCTGGAACAGCACCGGCTGGTGGAACGGCGGCAACTGCCTTACCGTTGTTGCGGACTGGGCTATGCACGATAGCCCTAATGCTGAAAGCCTGGGCGTTGCGGGAATCATGGCGAACACATTCACGAACGCACAGAAAACCCCTCCGAAGTTACGAAAGCGGACTTCCGGTAACGACCTGGTCACATCGATATACAATTTCCAGACTAGACAACGACGGGATAACTTAGTTGAGGGCAATACTGGATTTCCTGGATTTCTTAATGACTTTTATGACGACGAAGGATGGTGGGCACTGGGCTGGATCCGGTCATGGGACGTCACGCACGAGCAAAAATACCTCGATATGGCGCAAAGCATCTTCGAGGACATGCGGAACGGAACTGACAGTGTCTGCGGAGGCGGGATCTGGTGGAAGAAGGATCGCAAGTACAAGAATGCCATCGCCAACGAGCTCTACCTCAGTGTGGCCGCTAGCCTGGCAAACCGGGTGACGGACCGCAAGGACGACTACCTCAGCATCGCTCTGGGCGAGTGGGAGTGGTTCAAGGCCTCCGGCATGATCAACGGGGGGAACCTCATCAATGACGGTCTCACAATCAACGCCGACGGAAGCTGCTTCAACAACAACTCAAGCACCTGGACATACAATCAAGGCGTCATTCTTGGCGGGCTCGTCGAGCTGTCCAAGGCTACCAATAATAACACCTCATACCTAGACGAGGCCACCAACATCGCCAAGGCCGCGCTCCTTCGCCTCTGCGACAGCCTCGGGATCCTCCACGAGGTAGACAGATGCGAGCCCAACTGCGGCGACGACGGCAGCCAGTTCAAGGGCATCTTCATGCGCAATCTGAACTACTTACACGCCGTGGCGCCGCAGGACGTGTTCCGCACAGCCATTATGGCGAACGCGGACTCGATTTGGAAGAACAACCGCAACGAGAACAACCAGCTGGGCATTAGTTGGTTGGGCCCACCAAATGCCGGGGGCGGTCCCAATGCGTCAACTCACAGCTCTGCTATGGACGCGATTGTGGCGGCAATGGCGATTGTCTCGTAGGAAGGCATTAAAAGCGTTGAGGTGCCGCACGGTGGGTGGGTATATCCTGACTGGTGGCAGAGCACCGCAGAGAGGCAAATGCCCCTTTCCCAGGAACTCTTTTGGGGGGATGCTATGTTGGTGGCCGTTTGGGTGCTTTGGGTAATACTAGCGAGTGATATTGAAGTCGCGGACGGGCAAACAGGGCTGGCATCGATGGGGTGAACTGCCAGCATGGATGGGGAGTAAGGTTCGTTGGTATCGTTGGTTGTGCCTTGTGTTGTCAGTCGTTCGTTGTCGAACAAGTATTGGAGTTGGCGCTGGGCGTTCGGGACCTCTTTATCGGATGACTCTTCAGTATAGGTAGTAGTAGCATTAGTCGTACTAGTAGTTTTTGGAATTATCATTCCTAGGAGAGAATGTTTACTACCATCACTTACCCCCTGCAAAACACGAGAGCAGTGAGCCTGGGTCTGAAAAGCCGTATTCTTTTGATTACTTCCGCCGTCCAAAACGCCCGCCATGTCACGCTATGAGTTCAATATTCTACAGTACTTCCTTTTCCGATCCACATACACTACAATGTACATCACCCCTGGCACCAACATTATTATACCATGATTCTCCTTAACCCTTCCGTCCCACCAAGAACCTTTCTTCCCGTGACGGCGCACCTCCCCTCTCCGCTTTCCCACTTCCCGGCCTTGTCTATCATAAATTTCTCTTGCCGCGGGTGCGTTCCTACCATCCACTTGTGGATGCATGTATAGCAGTACACCACGCCGGTCTGGCACGCTGTGGCGGTGGTGATATCATCCTCGCAGATAGGACACAACGACGAATCTGCCGGTGCGGCAACCGTATAGATGGGCAGGAGTGATGACGCAGCGATTGGAGCGTCCTCTGCTGATTTCTCGCGCTCTTCTTCATCCTCTCCATCCCCTTCCGCTTTCTTTGCTGCTGCTGTTGCCTTCTGTGTCGGGCCGACCTTGCCCGTACCAACCACAGGGGGCGGCAGATCCAAGCTCTCTGCTGCCTTGCGCGTCAACTGCTTCGCAAAATCAGACGCGTACCACCACTCGAGAAACTTGAGCGCGAAGATGCTCGTCGGCAACACTAGCGAGAGCCCCCCTAGCAAACGAGCCCCCACCGCGCGCGGCGCCAGCGCCCACCCGGGCCTACCGCCTGTCCCTGCCCCTCTTGTCGCGGCCTTTTCCAGCGCGGCCTCAATAGCGTGGTAATCCGCGGCGTTCATCCTGCGCACGCGCGTGCCAATCATCCAGAGGAAGGGGTTGTGGTATTTGGACCGGTCAAACAAGTATGCGAGCTGGAAGGCTAGCAGCGAGAAGTAGTACGCGGCGTTGACGGAGGGGTAGACATTCCGGAGGAACCAGCGGTAGTAGTAGATGAGGCGCTCGCGCCAGGGGGCGCCGGCGGCGGGGGGCCGGTTGTACGCGGCGCCGAGCAGGGCGCGCGGGGCGTCGATTTCGTGGGCGTCGTCGAGCTTGCGCTTGAGGTAGGGGAGGATGACGGTCACGGCGAGGTTGCGCCAGACGTCGGCGGAGGTGAGACGGAGGGCGTAGCGCAGGGCGGCGGGGCTGGCGCGCGCAGCGCGTGGGACCTCGGCGACGAGGGCCTTTTCGCGCTTGAGGCCGTAGAAGTGCTCGGTGAAGGTGCCGGCGCGCGTGCGCAGGTAGTAGCGCTCAACAAAGAGGGCGGCGAGGGTATAGAGCTCGTCGAACGAGTTGAGGGCGCGCAGGAGATGGCGCGGGTAGCGATGGGTGGCGACGGTAAGGAGGTAGCGGAGGGTTGGCGGGAGGAGCGCGGCGAGCTGTTGTTCGGAGAGGAGCTCGAAGAGCGACGGCTTGCCGTCATCGAAGGTGCCCCGAAGGGCCGTGACAAACTCCATGGCTTTTTCTGCGGCACCTGCAGTGCGACTATTGCGTTGGTCGGCGGCGCATTGGACGTTGATGATGTCGAGCCGGGGCTGCCCGTACAACGGACGACGGCGTGGGGTTGAGGTTCGGGATCGGCGCAGGGGTTGGTCGTGTTTGCCGAGGCACGTTTTCAGCGGCTGACAGCTGCCGGGAACGGCTCGGTAAGCCCCTGCATAGGTGTAGACGTCGACGAAGACTCGGGCCAAAAGAAAGGGTCTCTTATCTCCGTGCGAAAATGCGTTCTTAGAATCCTCACACAGTCTTGTTCTGGGACTGGAAGGCCTTGGCTTATCACATCACGGGTCTTTTTAACATGTAGCCAGAGGTCACGTGACTAGTCACGCGGCCCCCCAGGTATGGAGAGACTCGAAGGTCTCTCCATCATCATTCTATTACATTACCATACTCCAACTATCGCTCCAGACCCCAGAAATACTGTGCTATAGACTCTGGAACGATACTCCCAGATCCACTCTGGACTCTGGACTGCCATAGAGTCTGCCAGACTCCAGGGCTCCATAGCCCCCACAGGCCTCTGGACCACGTCATGCGTACTGTACGGCCCTGCCCAGAGTACGGCCTACATAGTTACGACAGGATAACTCAACGATGGCCAGTAAACCTATGTTTTTATTTTCTTTACGCAGTGACATAGGAGACCCGTTTGTTCGAATAGCCATTCGTATTTTATTTGACCGGCTATGGATGATAAATAGCATGGACGGGGGTAAGAGGTTATCATCAAAAAGAGACCTCTAATTCGCCACAACCCTGCCCGCAAGGGCAGCTGGGACCAGTATCCCAGCTCCAGTGATGCCGCCGTCATGGTAGGGGCGCAAAACCACCTTAAGATGCTGGTGAGGCTCCATAATCCCATCTAGGAACCTCTGCGTGTCTGCAAGGTAATTCTGGAAATATTGTATGCAGCCGCCTGTGTATCCAACAACCAGTTCCTTCACGTCAGGGCCTTGCTCCGTGTCTGGTACGTCTCCTATTTCCCCCGCGCATCGCAGGAGGCCGACGATCGCCGCAGCAATAATCACCGCTGCTCTTATCTCAATTGCCTTGGAGATGCGGTACAAGGTGTGGGCTAACGGGTCTGTCCATTGGAAGTTATCCACTGGGAACTCTGCCTCGAGCTGGTCCAGTATTCGGCCTCGTGGGCTTCCAGGAAAGAAGTGGCTGATGAAGGTTGTTGAGAGGCCGAACCTCTGGCGTAGCCGTTTCGGCAGACTGTCAACCGCCAGACCCTCCATTGTGGTGATGTATTCGAGAAAGATGAGCCTTGCCAACTCCCCTAAATATCGTCCCGCTGTCATGTACTCAAGCGGCTGGAAGCCTGGGGCTTCTCCTGTCTTGTCCAGCTCCTCATCCCAGCGCGTGATTAGGCCGAACTTCCGCAGAGGAGGGGCCGTGCCGTTTATGCTCCATTCCGTGTTTACGGCAATCTTGACATCGGCGATATCTTGGTCAGGCGACACGCTAATAGAAACCGGCCGCTTGTCCTGGTGAAGGCTGCTGAGCTTCAGGGGTATCGTGGCGTTACAACCCGTACCGACAATCAGGCCCATCGCAGCCTTCTGGTGTGCCGCAGCTGGAAACTGATAGATGAAGGACACGAGGGTGGCCACGGCATCATTCGAGATGGCGGCAATCTTGATGGGTGGCAGGCGAGACGTCCGGTGCTTTTCATAGCCCTTCATCAAGTGGCCTCCCAGGTCAAGGTTGGATGTTATGGCGAAGCCTTTGCCCATCGGCATGAGCGTCGCCTGGGATAGCGAACTCTGCTTCATCGGGAAGCTGAATGTGACACCCATGAAGAGCTCCTCATCAGGGGATAAGTCAAATTCCGAGCATCCCTTACCAACCACCTGGACCACCTTGCTACCGATCCATGCGAACAAACTGTCCGAGTTTTCGTTCTTGAGATGGTCCTGTATCGGCCACGAATGCTCCAGATGCCGTAATAATTGGCGGGCAGTGGTTGAGCTCTTCTGCGCCCCATCCCCGTTGACCTGTGCTGCATCTTCACAAATCCCCAGCAGTTCGATAAATGCGGCCCGCAGGTTCGTCCCACCACTAACACAGATGTCAGGAACGGCACTAGTTGCAGTGTTGAACAGCGGGGCATTGGGATCCTCACATGTCTATAGCAAGGAAGCTGCAGAAAGCCAGAATATTGTCAGCTCATCTAGCGGTGTCATCGCGCTGCGCATGCTGACTTACCGACCTCGATCCTGGCCCGCCACAGGGCGAAGGATGGATTCCGAGATGGGCGTAGGCAGAAACTGGTCTGCTGACTGGGACGAGAGCTTGCGAAAGGTTGATGCCAGCTCGTCCGTGAGCCCAGAGATGCAGGATGAATCAATCTCTAGCGGCTTCAAGAAGTCGTCAAGGGCAGGATTGGTAGTCGACATTGCGCCTTCATGACCTCACAGCTGGTCAAGGCGAGACGTTCAGAGCATGCAGTGGCCGTCTAAGTTTCCAGGGCTAGGCAGAAGCGGTCGAGCTGTTATGAGGCTTCCAAGTTGCTCTTAATGTTCCCTCGTTGGCCTGTATTGTCTTTCATCTCAGCGGATGTCACGTATCATCCAGCCAAGGGAGCCAATCCGAGACGCCCCCCGGCGGGACGGGTGTAGTGCAGCAAGCATGGCGGATGATCACCGCTGCCTGAGCTCCCGCCAGCGACCTGGGCGAAGACCCCTGCCCCTGGCCCCTGCTTCGGTGGAATCCGTACAAAAAAGTCCCGCAAACGGCAACATCAGCTGTGAAAGGGCATGCAACGAGGCCGTTCTTTGACCTTGACGGAGTCATCCGATGGCGAAGCGCACGAAGCACGATGCGTGGTGATATTTCTTTTCTCCTTCGCAGTTCATTCAGCCTTCTTCCATTGGCAATAATCCTCCGACAAACAAGGTTCTAGAAGTGGCGCCCGGCTCTATTCTGTAGCTCGAGATTGTGTGCGCATTGCCCCGCAGTCGCGTCTTCGCGGGAGATTGATTGCTTCCAGTGCTTCTCTGCAGTTGACTCGGTATTTCTCCCGACGAAACCAAGACGAGATCCATCTTTCCTTCTCCATTTCCTTGACAGAAGCTTTCTCCCGATCGACCGAGTCGGCCCGCCACGTATTACAGAACCCCTGCATCCATAGCTGACGACGCCATCCGATCTTCCATATCACCTAGCCCATATAGCACGTTTCGAGTATTCGGTAGTAGTACCACCGACCGCGACGGAGCAGCCCAACGCGGCGATGGACGAGAAGCAGCAGCAGCAGCAGCAGCAGCAACAACAGCCGCCGCGCTCCATGTCACCAATCAGGGGCGTGTGCCACAACCGCCGCAACCGGCCTTTTATTCCCCTTGTGCTTATCGCAGTGCTCCTGTATTGCTTCTACCACCTACAGTCGCTCTCCCAATTCAAGACGGACCGATGGACGGACCGACTAGAGCGTGCGCTGCCAGCGCAACCGGTCCAGCCAGCCACGGCTAAGGTTCCGCTGGAGGCGCACATCATGAGCAAGTGTCCAGATGCGAGGGTAGGTAGACGACAAAGGTGGCCCGTTCTACGAGATGTACCGTCCTGACCCGGCTTCCTACAGGACTGTCTCCGAGACCTGATCCTTCCGGCTATGCAAAAGGCGCAAGATAAGGTCAACTTCACCTTGACCTTTATCGGGCGGCCAACAGACAACGATGGGGTAGATTGCAAGCATGGGCCAGAAGAATGTGAGTGCTCAAAATGTCCCTTGTTGCGACAAAGTGCTGAAGCGGTGACAGGCCTTGGAAATATCATCGAGCTTTGTGCGCAAGAGCTATATCCCGACCCAAAGTCGTTTCTCGGGTTTACCATGTGCATGACTCGGGATTACAAGCATATACCGCAACGCAGTCTGGTTGAGGACTGCGCTCTGGAGCACGCCATCGACTTTGACGAGCTCAACAAGTGCGCGACGAAGGACGATGGCGCGTTTGGGATGGGCATGCTGCGGAATAGCGTGCGGAGGAGTTCGGAGGTATACGAAGCTACACTGCGTCTATGCCATTCCGGATGTATCTGCTAACACGCGACGCAGGCTGGTGTGACCAGGAGCTGTACTGTGAGGCTCAACAACGAAATCTATTGCGTCCGTGACGACGGAGAATGGAAAGATTGCCCAGCCGGAGCAAATGTCAACGATCTGCTGGTAGCGATTGAGAAGCTGTACCGTTCTTCTTGAGAGGCTCGAACACTTCGTTCCAAAGATCGCTCGCCTCCCCTAGCGTGTAGCATAATGTCACAGCGTCCATACCCGCCTCATCGTCTCCGCGCATGACCTCGAGTTGCTCGATAATATTGTCCAGCCCGACCGCCTTCCCCGTTGCCTGCGTCGCGCCGGCCTCGAGTGCCACGTGGACGATGTGGATATGGAAGTGATAGTACGTTGGCTGGTAATGGACGTACAGCTTGAGCTGATCTTCCTCGATGGAGGGATACACTTTGGTGCTGGCCTCGAGAAATTTGGTCTTCATGTGGCGCAGCCAGGGGATGTGCTTCCTCCGTAAGTCTCTCAAGCTCCAGATGTCGCGTCGCTCTACCAGGCCGAGTAGGTGCAGGGCGTCTAGTGTCTTGCGGTCCCAGTTCAAGTCCGGGAGCAGGAGGAAGCCCTCTTCGGGATCCTGGCCGAATGGTGTCCGGTAGATGACGTCCTCAACCTCTTTTCGACCCTCGATAATGTTGAAGGCCCAGTTTAGCCGCCCGGCCTCACGCTGCGCCTGCATGTAGGGCCGCACATGCTCAAGATAGATGGCGGGCGTTTCGGTCACGAAGCGCACTCCCTGCTTGCTATACTTCTTGACATGCTTCTCGGTGCATGGATAGATGAGGTTGATCTTCAGGTCGGCAAACAGCGCATCCCCGTCGGCTTCTTCACCCAGAGCAATCTTGCGACTGACTTCGCCGCTGTTGGCCAGGTACCAGTGGTAGATATCATTGGCACCGAGGTTCCTGAGTGTCCGAAGGCTAGCGGGAACAGCCTCGAGATACTCGGAGGAGCTTGGAAACGGAGCACGCTCAAGGACCAAAAGGGCGGGCTGCGAGTCGATGGTGCCATAGAGCGAAGTTCGGCGGCCAGCTTGGTCTGCATGGATGAAAGAAACATCGAGTGAGCGGTGGAGTGGAAGTGGTCGCGGAGCAGATCCCAGACGAACCTTGGTTGAGAGGTCGCTCAAACTTGAACCTAGGCACCAGAGCCTCTGCGTTCGCCTTGGCTTCAGTCATGGTCGGCCGTATCGCGTTGGTTTTCGGTGAAAGCAAGTCTCGTCAATCCCTCGACCTTTGGGTCTGCAACGCAAGGTCACCCACCCCGCCTCTCAAACGCACCCCACCATCGGGATCTGGGGTTAGGGTCTGGTAAGCCGCCCCTGCCTTGGCATTTTGATAGGGGTGAGGTCGTGAGACCTTCTGGGTTGTTGCTCAACGAAACAGCGGCAGGCTCGAGGCAGACTGACCACTTTAACCTACTTTGATCCGAAGGCTGGCCAAATTTCTCTCTCAGTGATCACAAATAAACACCTATTATCCGTCCGTGTTTCCCCTCCCCGGACATGTGTCGTGGACAGCAATAACAACATCATCGCCTCCCTGGAACTCTAGCAACGATGAACTGGTCGTAGGAAACCCCCTGTCCACAGTCTCAGTGTAGGCTCTTCAGCCGTTTACCAGCTGAAGTCCGCACTATGATATTCACGGAGGCGTTCAGCGAAAAAGTCAAGTCGATCCCGGCTGCAAGCGATCACGATTTCCACATTCACTACGACCATGACCCGAAAAGCGACGACGTTGTTGCACCCGATGAGGCTGTGGATGATGCCTTGGCAAAAGACGAAGGGCTGTGGCCTGGATGCCACGGGCAGAGAGTGATGGATACCGTCCTTCTCCGAACTTGCAGACGCATCTACCTGGAAACCGCCAACATGCCCGCCTTGAACAGAGAGCTCTCCAGCGCGTATGTGTTAAGGGATCTTGCGTTTCTTTCGCCAGAGCTAGTATTACAATACAGACGATGGTTCCACTGGAACGGCCCAGTTCGGCGTTAGTCTATGGAACCTCAAATACCCTTTCACTCGGCCTGTCGCCTTCAGAGGATTCACTTACTCATATCGCAATAGTGGTTGGAGAGAATGGTGAACTCGCTGAAGTCGAGACTGAGTTCCGAGGTCAACGTCTTTGACAGAGTCCGTTACCTCCATCTCACGATCCGCCACAACAGTTAGAACGGATAGAATCGATTTGTCAGATCCAAAGATACACTGGTCGAGGGCAATGCGGACCAACCTGTCGAACACAATGGGCTGGCAATAGATCCCTTTCCCCTGGAAAGGCTGACGAAATGACAATGTTGAGCTCCATGAAATATCCCGAACGCCGGCGTGAGCCACATCCCACGTCCCGGGCCTTAGCATTCGCCTTGATGCCGAGCCTGTCAAAACTGGTGATGGACTTTGAGACGATCCCGCAAAGAAGAAAAGAGCTTGAGGAGATCGTCAACTGGCCCAGCACTTCGTGGGGGTTCCCTGTCTATCCTCGCAGTCCGGGAGAGAGCCTACCGAAAGATGGCCGACCACGGAAGCGGAGTTGGCTAATGACGGAAGGGAACACCACACAGAAGATGAAGTGGCGCGGGATACCGAGGTTGGAAAGGGAGAGGGGACAACGTTGTTGGTATGGACGGTCACATGGACAGCGAAACCAGAACGTTTGACCCAGGAAGCGGTGTTGGGAATGAGCGAAGAGGAGTTCGCGGACGAAACCCGTCGGATTCAGGAAGAGGTCCGGGAGAGGAGAGAGCAGTTCGCGAATCAAGACAACGATATCCAGCTACCCGTGCAGACGCCAGACGAGCTTGCAGAGCGAATTCAGTATAAATTGCGAACGAGCGAAAATTTGTAACGGGTCCTCTCCTTTGAGGATCAATTATGGGGTAGATAGTAAGCAGCGGCACCATTAAGGATATACCAGAAGCCAGAGGTTTGGAGGCTGGCGACTTCACAATCAGCAGCTCAGGCAGGCACATAGCGTAGCATGGAATAAATAGAATTATGTCCTTGAGCTCGGATATCTGCGTCTCGCATTGACCGCGAGGATCCGTCTGATCTGATCCGAGATCTAGTGTCATGATGACATGTCGTGGTCCTCATCCACTGAGACAACTCTCCGCTTTCTCCTTCGAGTACTTCCTCTGGCGCACCTCTCTAGTAAGAGTTCGCTCGTTTAGCCAAACAGGAACCTATCTCCTGTTTTTCTTCGCTCTCCTCCTTGCCCCTTCCCCCTTCCTAATCCAAGAGAAGGAATACGAGAGGAAAACGAGAATTTCGCACCCGCTCATCATAAAAGTCCAACAAGATTCGGCAGACCGTCCCAAAATATCCCAATGATCCACCCAATTCATCCTTCCTTTCTCATACCAGAGATTCCCGAGCATTTGATTTCCGCAGCCTGCCTTCCCAAAACGATATGAAAAAGGGATATTCTCGTTCGCTCGCTTCGCTTCGCCATGTCCCAAAGATTTTGTTTTTGCGTCGCTGTATTAATGAGGGAACAACACTCATAAAGAAAGACAGGACCAAAAGGAACTCCGGTGCTATGCCTGCCGATAAAGACGCCTGCCATGTTCAAAAAGGGGGAAAAGTCGTTAGAATAGCCCGGCTGGCGAGATAGGACGTCGTCCCAAAACTCGCTCTCCTCGCGTTCGATGCCCTCACAAATCACCCCAACAGCTCGCCCTGCTTCAGCTGACTCTTCTCTCAGCTCCCCAATTATCTGGGTCGGCCAGAAGACATTTGCCCTTCACAGAGAAACTTCGTTTCCGAGTTCGTTAGTTGTGAAGGTGGCCGCCTGGTGAGAGCGTTCTTTTCTTGGCCCACCACAACTGGGCCGCGCTACGCTGGAGTTGGAACCGGCCACTGCGCGAGACCGTATGGTGTATGGCGCTTGATGAACGCTGCCAGGCCCAAAAGCGTGCCCGGAACTGGACGTTCTTCCTTGGTCGAGACCCGCCTCCAACACTTCACACCATCAGCAAACAGCGTTCAACCAAATCACATCATTCGCGTCCCCTTGTTCAAGGGCTGCTTCGGAGTGTCGTCCGTCTGCATACCCTCCAGGCCTTCGTCCACTGCAAGTTTGCTGCCGGCTACGATGCCGTTCGCGACGGGACCCGAGTTAGCCTTCGCCGAGGCGAGGGCATCCTTGATACTGGGGTCGCTCCGGTGACTACAGGAGCTGGTAAGGTCCTTTCTCATACTAGGAGGGCGATAGCTGCGTCCACGAGACTCGTCTTCGGCGGCTTTCAGTGTTTCCGGCTCCTCGCGTTGCACCCGCTCCAGCTCGCGGTCGGCAAGCTCTTTGGTCTCGGCCATGCGGGCGGAAATCTTGCCTACTTCCTCGGCACAGTCACCATCTCGTAAGAATTGGTGCGCCGCATGCTCGCACATGCTCTGCACATACTCCAACCCCTTGTCGAGGTCATCATAAATATCCTTCTCGAGCGGATCCAGCCCAGGAGGGCCCATGGCACTTCGGCCGAATGCACCTCTAGCACCCATACCAGCCCGCGAGTACATCGAGCGCCCAAGTGCAGCTTGTGCCATGAGTAGGCCCGGCGACTGCATCCGTCTTGCACTCATATACCGCAGACTAGGGATTTTTTCTTCGGCCTCACCATCCTTGTCGACAGATGGTGCAGCTTCCAGTGCGGCGATGGCGCCGTCCGCAGGGCTAGGTGTGCTAGGTTCATCCGCCTCGTCCTCGTCGCTCTCGTCGGGCATCTCAAGTTCGGCCAGCCGCTTGATCTGCGCCACCTTGGCGGCCATTTTTGCCTTGCGCATCATGTTCCGGCTAGCACTTACGAACTTCACGAGGTCCTCAAAGAAAAGCTGCACGTAACTGTCGTAGTAGACAATAATCATGCTACGCGTGCGATACTTGGGCGCGGCTCCCTCAGCACTGATGACCGAGTCGGATCGTTGCCGTCTGCGTAGCGTCGCGCGTGCCCGAGCCTGTCCAGCGGCACGTGCTTGACTTGTTTGTCGGGCAACAGCCGAGGGCGATTGAGGATCTGAAGGACTGCTCGGCACGGGTTGCTCCTTGTTGGCGGGAGCCACGGCGGTAACGACCGGGGCGATCTCTGGCTGCGGTGTCGATTCTTTGGGATGGGCTTCGGGTTCATCATGTGGCCTGAGGGACTCCTGTGATCCCTTGTTCCTAAGAGATTTGGTGGCCGGCGTGACGCCCGCGTCGGATTGGGATTGTGGCTCTGTCAGCTGGGCCAACTCTTTCTGGCGTTTAGCGACCTGGCCATTCAGCTCTTCGAGACGTTTGAGCCAGTCGGGTATGTTGGCCACGATGTGCTTGAGTGCGTCCATGGCAAAATCGGGCTCCCCGTCGCCGAGCGCGCTATTGGTGCTTGATTGTGCCGTGGTGGGTGGTCGGAGTGCGTTGCGTTCGCTAGGGTGTCGCTGCACCTAACCAACGCGACGGCTTGCGAATTTCGAGGGGAGAAGGAGAATGCGCGATGTTTTCGATTTCTGGGGCGTCGTTTCCGATCGATGAAGTCGGCGGCGGCTCGGCGAATTGGAAAGGTGAGGAGATTGGGTCGAAGAACGTCGGGATTAGGGGGTCGATCAGGCGTAGAGGGTCGAGGGTCGAGCGGGATTTCAGAGCGCTGTTGTCATGGTCAAGCAACAAAACAGTCTCTATACGCTGAATCAGGTTTGAAGTAAGCAATGAAGCCAGCAAGAGGCGACTGGCGATATAAAGTTCTATTTCGTGTTGTTGTTGTCGTCGTCGTCGTTGTTCTTGTTGTAAAAGTGGTCTAGGCTTGAGGTCGGGGGACGATTGACCCAGAATCCATCCAATGCAGGAAGGGGGAGGAGGTGGTTTTCTTAGTCTGGGGGCTGTCTATATTGCTTACCTACTCAGCCTGTGCTGAGTGTGGTGGCAGCCTTCCCATTAGGGTGAGCGGGACAGGGACGGGAGTGCAGGGTATATGGCGCCCCGTGGGCCGCTGGGCGTGGGATTGCCTGATTGAACGAATGGAACCTGAAATGGCTGAGTGGAGCGAACAGTCGAAGCGGAACTCATCCTGCTTCCCTCCCGGGGTCTCGACGACTCCGCTCCAAACGCCCCAAAAGAAACAACACGGCAACCGTTGTCTGGAGCAAGCACGCCGAGAGCGAGAAGCCTTCTGACAAGATCAGCCGCACAAATCTCGGAATTGCAACGCCAGCATCCCGACTCTGGATAAGAGAGGGGAAAGGGGCGCTATCATGGAAACAGCTCAGGATCGCCGAGAGGCAGGCAGGCGCTGCAGAACGCAGTCGTACGCGACGTACTTCCTTTTCCTGTCCATAGCATTGCCAAGGCGCTGACGGACTGACTGACAGGCCAGAAGTCGCATACCTCCGCAGTATTCAATGGCTGCGGGCCTTGGTGCTGCACCTCAATGCATGTCGATCACGGCCCGCCCAGAGCACAATACGGAACACTTTGCCTCAATAGTTGGTGACCAAAACGGTCGCATTTTGCAGTTGCATTTCAATTGTGCGAGATAGTATCGAGCGCCAGGTGGTATTGCAGCCAAAAAACGGCGGGGACGACATCCCCAAGCGTCCGGCGTCCAGCGTCCAGCGTCCAGCGTCCCATCGACGGCCAACTCTAACGATGGATGTCCGCAGCTCATTTCATATCAATCGGCCACGAGGGAGTGCTGCCACAGCCATTTCCATTTCAGTTCCGATTCTGCAGCGAAACCTGCCGCTGCCGCATCGCTCAATGTTTCAGTCAGCGACAAAGATGCTGCACAGGGACGAGGAAGCTGCCAGAGTGGTCGAGGTTGTGAATTGGATTGTGCGTTCGACAAGGGCTGGACAGCGCAGATGAACAGGGATCAAAGCAGCCCGCGAGCGGGGGTCAGACCCCCCGACCCCCCTTCCCCTCTCTTGAGTCTTCGCGGGAGGAGTGGTTGTTGCCAGCAGCGCGAGCGCCCCTGCCGCAGGGCACCTCCGCTCTGTCGCTCCTGTCAAGAAATGTCTCCCGCCGCGTCAGAAAACTTTCGATATTGAGCCCCGTGCAAGCCTGCGAGACGAGAATAGCTACGGGGCTCCGCGCGGCGCCGGCTTGCCATAGCATTTCATGGGCAGCCTATATGACTCTCTCGCTCCTCAGCGAAGGCCATTGGTATCGATTAGATTGGCAATCAGTTTGACTTCCGCTCTTAGTTTCCACCGGCGGTTGACTGTGCACCTCGCTCCCGACATCGTGCCCGAAGAGCACCGGAGGAGGGCACGATAATCTGACGCAAAAAGCTAACGCCGCAAAACATGCCTCGCGTCTACTACAGCGCCGGAGACGTCACGCTGAACCCGTCGTAACTCGTCCTCGGTACGAAATGCCCCCATTTTCTGGCGCGCACGGCCTGGTCTACAGTCTGGTTCCGCGAAGATGAGGTGCAAGATCCCAAGGCCGACGAGGCGTTTACGCAATGCGATATTCCGGCTGAATTGAGACACTCACAAGACCGACTTTCGTGAACGCTTGTATATGTAACAGCATGTTTGCTACCAAGCGTCAACTGCTGAGAAACAAGAAAGCGCTAGGATACTCTACAGTACGTATCAAAGCCGACGGGCATGACGGGCTGGTTTCCGTTGCCTTCCGCTGCGTGGCTGCAGTGCTGCAGCGGCAGGTGCCGCCAAGCTTGACGATTCCTCCGTTCTCAAGCATTGCATCGAGCATGGCGTGTGCGATGTACGTAGTCCAGGCGCCTCTGTTGTGCGACAGTGGCAACTCCGCGAAGCATCCGTACACCGACTGGTTTCCTGTTCAGACCGAGTGGGCACGGCCTTGGCATTGGACGGGGAAGATCGTGACCCGACGGGGTTGACCGTTACAGAGATGGAACGCTTCCAGCATGCTTCATGGAGCAGCTGCAGCAACACCCCGCGCACGCTGCGCAAGATGAAAACGCAACAGCATACGTATATCCACTCAATCGGCGGGCATTGGTCCAAGCAGGGAGGGTCACAGGAGGGTTTTGAACATGCGAACGCAGCAGTATCAGCAACCTAACCCACGGCTCAGCTCCATGGCCGTTGCAACACAGCACCCCTAAGCGGCAAAGGTCGAAAAGGCAGAGAACACCAGCAGGCGACGTCCAATTGGTGAGTGCGAGCAGGTTCCCGGAGCAAGAGGTGTTGTTTGCGAGAAGACCAGCCACCCACTTCCACCGCTCGGGTCCGGCAACCGAGGGTGCGATGGGAGAAAACGCCGGACAGGGACAGGCCCGCCCTTCCCACGGATCTCAATGAGTTGGTGGTGCTCAGCCAAACCCCCGGTTGGTCGAGTATCCGCCGTTGCAACAAGAGCAGTGCCATTTGAGAACTTCGACGTGACACGTTGGCCAATCGTGGCACCAGGGCGATGTGCCTTGCCCGTTAATGTTACGCTGAGAGTTTTCAGACGCTACCGGCCTTGAGTCGCAGTGTTATGAGCAGATCTGAACATCCGGCGACTCGATCCCACGCCGTATACCCGTAGCCTCCTCCACTAGGGAATAAATTCCGGCTCTGCAATCATCCACAGCTCACAAGGCGAGCCACAACGAAGCGAGATCCGATGGGTTTGAACCTTCGCACGATCGCCCTTCAAACTGTGGACTCTCTGGGGCCGCGGACACGCCCGTCCTCGCCGCGGGATACTAGGGAGCGCCTAGCCTTAAATTCTTGCGCGCCGCTATTGGCTAATGCACATCATCATCCCGGGAGTGGAGCAAGAGAAAACCGATGAAGGATCGATCCTGCCTGAGACTGAAAGCACTCATGGCCTCACCGCCTCGTCGACATCTCGTCGGAAATTTAATTTGTGTCAGGCGACTGGACGGGCGTAACCGCCGTCACGAACGGTTCGTTATGGTTCAAAAGGCACGCCGTTTTTGCAAGGACAGCAGGACAGGAGGACTTGTGGCTTGATGGCCCCCTAGACAAGCAATATCGGCCCGCGGCAGAAGCGAGCGTTCGCAGACGCCAACGCTTCTTCCATATTATTTTTGTCTAGACATCCAGCACCAGCCTGAGGGAAATTCCTCCGTCTGACAAGCGATCCAGAGAATGGCGATATCTTGGCGGAGCGGAAGCAATAAGGTAGTTGTGTTTTTTTAACGTTCCCGCTGAGCCCGCAGCATCTGATCTATCCGATCCGCCACGGTTAATCTGCCGTGATGCCGATACGGATACGGATACTGTGTCGGCTAACAGAAGTGCTCGTGACCGTGCCAATAAGCAGGTGTCCTCAGGCCACTTGAGCCTCGGCCACAACACGGTTGAATCTTGACGATCGATCTTCCACATGCGTGAGGCATTATGTACGAGATGGCCGCTTGTCTCCGCAGCGCTACTGCTAGCGCAACGTACATGGTTCACTTGACGTGATACGCATTGCGGTGTAACTGCCTGCCAATATATTGATCGCTGACCTAAGTGGGAGAACTGCAACTAAACCCAGTCTGGTCGGCTCACCAGGCCGATCAACACCTTGATTTCATATTATACAGCAGTTACTTGAACGGTTAGCGCCGAGTAACCAAGTTGGAGTTGCCTGGCCCCAACAAGTTGAGTCACGACATCAAAACCCAGTGGCATTACCGAATTGACTCGAATTATCCGGTTTTACTCGGAGACCGTGCACGCTCTCTAGCCACGCGAAGCCACCTCTCCAGCCATCAAATTCTGAGTCAGCAAACGTGCCGCTATCGC
>Ga0247780_1000857_pt1 | contig 23697 bp, 16 predicted proteins | sample UWRJL079202R5_FD_179927 | JGI IMG/M metagenome (GOLD analysis project Ga0247780, IMG submission 179927) | Plant litter microbial communities from Arlington Agricultural Research Station in Wisconsin, United States - UWRJ-L079-202R-5 | ecosystem: Environmental > Terrestrial > Plant litter >... | reverse complement strand
CCCCTCTTCTCCGCCCTCCAACAAGCCTGGTTCCTCCCCCCCGCCACCTGGACCGTCAAGCCCCTTCCCCACGAGGATCTCTCGCCCCTGCACGCCATGAACAACGCCCTCAAGCGCGGGATCGCCCAGTTCCAATCCATGGTGTCCTCGTGGGTGACGCAGGGGTCATCGCCGTTCATTCACGCGCGGCTGTACAAAGAACGACTACCCGGGTGTGTTGGGGGGGCATATACGGCGCTGGCGACGTACATCAGTACGTGCTGTGCGAGCAAGGGGAGGGGAGGTGGTGAGTTAGGGGCAGGGGCAGGGGCGGAGGAGATGGTGCTCAGGATTGTGGGGGAGAGGATTCTGAGGACTGTGGAGGAGGAGGACGAAGGGGTAGGCGGGGAGATGGACACGTTTGCGCATATTGCGAGGGTGCATGCGCTACTGATCTTGGTGGTGATTGGGTTGTTTGATGGGGATATACGGCTGAGGCATGTAGCTGAGACGCATCTGGCGACGCTGACGGCGTGGAGTTTTGCTATGTTGGAGTCGGCGAGGAGGGCGGCGAGAAATGGGGAGTTGCTGATGGGGAATTTGATGGGTGCTAGGGATGGAGGTGATGGAGGTGCGAGTAGGCCGTCGAGATACAGGGGAGGTACATCCAGTTCTGAGGGGGAGCAGTTCGGGTCTGGATCTGGGCCTGGGTATGGTTCTGAGTCCTGGTATCGGAATGGCGATATGGGATACCGCCAACTCGGAGAGACCAGCCACCGGCGTGACCCAAGGCCAGACCCCTATCCCTCGCAGAGCACTACCAAAAAATCAGAAGTCGAGGCTCTCTGGCAGGCATTCATCCTCTCCGAGACAGTCCGCCGCACCTGGATTGTGTGCACGGCCGTCCGCGGCAGCTACCGGATGCTCCAGGACGGCCAGCTTCACTGCGGCGGAGGCATCATGTTTACGACGCGGGAAGGGGTATGGGATGCATCTTCGGCATGGGCATGGACAAAGCTGTGCGCCGAGAAGGATGTGGGCTTCATGGAACATGCCCAGACCAAACGACTGTTCGGGGAGCGCAGACCCGACGAAGTGGACGCTTTTGGGAAACTGATGCTCGAGGCAACGTATGGGAGTGAGAGGATGGAGAGCTGGGTGGTTAGTGTTGAGGGATAGGGTACTCAAGGACGATGCTTCAACGGACTGTTTTGAAGCCATGCTGAGAAGAATGTATTCATCTGGGAGTAGTGATCGCAAAAACAGACGCATCGGACGCCAGCCACCGGAAGAAGTACAGATCCCGACCAAACCCCGTGCCAATACCAGTTGTCCAGAGACCAAACCCGAAATCCCAAACTTAGCCGTGTGTCGCAATAGTAATCTTGATGCCAGCCCCGTTATGCAGGGTTGGCCCAAGCCCGGAGAAATCCTCACCATCAAAGTCGGTCCATCCCCGTTCGGGGCCCCAGCAGATCTTCCTGCCCTGCTGTGTTGTGAGGTCGAAAAGACCGCGCATCATGGCGCCTGACTTCTTGACGCTAGTCCACGCATCAAAATGGACGCGATCGAGATGCGGCAGCTCTTTCAAGACGTCACGGAGCAGATCGCACGAGAATCCCTCGTAAAAACCGTCGGAACGACGGAAACCATTGAAGATTCCGTCGCTAGGGTCGCACTCGACAAAAACAGTAAGTTTGCGCACATTGACGCAGTCGGTAATCCCGAGCGCCGGGTTTACTACCCAGCCGCGAGGAGGTTTGCTCCAGCCCGGGCCGAGACGGAGCTCAAGCGAATTGATCAAGCCGCGCTGGCGCGGCTTCATACGAGCCAGGAGGGGCTTCTTTGTCTTGAAGTGGCGGCCCGGGTAAGTGGGGAACAGGCGGAAGGTGTGGGTGCTGTAGAAGGTGTAGGACGCCTCGTGGTATATGGTCCGGCAGGTGCGCAGGATGGCGAGCCTGTGGTGTATCTTCTTCCAGTTGTCTGGGTCAAGGTCGATGACAGCTGGCGCATCGACGAAGTGGTGGGCGTAGACTTTGATGCGCAACTCGGAAGGTAAGTCCATGAACCGGAAAGGCTTCTTCTTTTCCTTGGACGGCTTCAGTGCCCGCGTCGTGAGCCCGGAGGACAGATCGTCTAGCGTCAATGCGCCCATGGGGATCTTTGAGACCTCGTCGTCGGGGTCGCATTCTGCCTCGGAGGGGTGGGTGGAGGGGTATGTAGAGCTGAGAGGGGTGGCGGCGCTGAGGGGAGTGGCAGCGCCCGGGCGGTCTGTTGCTGGGGCGGATGACGCTCCAACGACACGCGCCCGCGCGGTGCGCGATGTCTTTGTTGTCGGTCTTTTCGGCATCTTCGGTGCGACTAATGGAGTCTCGAAGGAACGCGGCGAAAGGAATTCGGATAATCGCAACTGGGCTAACGATTGCGAAACGGTCAGCGAGTCTGGGCCTTAGCCGCGACGCACCGATATTTCTGTCTGTTCAGTAGCAGTGAAGGTGAATTGATTCAGGTTTGCCGATCAGGCAAAAGCGGTTGCTTCGATTGTCCGCGGGGTACGGGAGCGAGTGACGATAGCGGGAACTCGAGGGCGAGGATGCAAAACTCTGAGGGTGGTCCCATCGTGAGTACACATGCGCGACGACTGGACCACCCTCTAGATTGCATTCGTGGCGGCCATGGTGGGAAACTCGGCGTTGACAAAGGCGCGTATCATGGGGTGGTACAAATTTCGGTTTCCGAGTCGCTGCCGGAGCAAATGGGCCATGGAAGGTCCACGGTCGGTGGGGACAGGAGGAGAACGCTTCGAGGGCAGAGCGAGTGCGCAACAGCAGCAGTGCCGTAATAAGGACAGCTAGGGTTCGCCGAGTCGGAGTGAGGGGAAGGCCGGCTGGTATGTCGGGTGTGTAGGAGACAAGAAGGTGTGCAGCAGCAGCGGGCAGGCGAGGTTCGGGACGGCATCTCAGCGAGCAACGCCGCGTCTGGCCCTTGGTCAGCGAGCGGCAAAAGTGAGGGGCGTGCGGTGGGGCACGTGAGCCGGTGAGTGCACCAATGCAGCAGAGACGATTGCATGACGAAATTCCCCGCTTTTCGTTGACGCCAATTGGAGTGGGTCCAATTGCCCAGAGCCTGGCCGCCGAGAAGTGGCCCGTGCAGCTTTTTTTCTGGGCCTCGAAAATCCAACAGCTGAGCAGAGCTTGAATTTTCAGCAGGCGGCATTTCGCGACTTTATCACCCTCACCACACGTCACTGCACACTACGAAGGCGACCGCCTGCTGCAGCAGCTTTCTTTATCCCGAGCCTCGGACCGACCGGCGACCGATTGTGGCGAGAAGAGCGCGGAAGCGGAATACAGCGAGCGACGATGATGCTTTCCCGAGCTGCCGCGCGCTCAGCGCAAGGAGCTGCTGGCCTCCGTGTCGCAGCTCTCGCGACGCCCACCATTCCACAACGCACCCTGCCGGCCATCTGGACCCGTGGCATGGCCAAAGACAACAAACCGCGGTTTACTAGACCCCAGAACGCCCCCCAACGAGCAGCTCCTTCCGCACCGGGCGGTGCTCCGACGCCTCGCGCCCCGAAGCCCGCCGCCGCTACACCCGCAGAAGCCCAAAGTCAGACCCAGACCCAGGCCCAGACCCAGGCCCAGAACAACAAGCCCGAGGTACCAGAAGAGGAAGAGCCAATCCCCGATCTCTCCAAGCTGCCCGATCTCACGCAGGGCATCCCCTCGACGCTGGAGTATGAGAGAGCTGGCGCCAACCGCTCGTCGCTCTCGGCCGTGGAGGAAGATGCAGAGGCGTCCGCATCGGGTGGCGGTGGTCGGGCAAAGGGCGAGCTGCCGGCGTCTGCATACATCTCGTCGGCCGATCGGCGGCGCGCAAAAATGTTCAAATGGATTCTCGCCGCCATGGGCCTCTCGGTTGTCGGTGGCACGGCATATCTTGGCAGGGACTGGGACGAGGAGGACCTCGCTAAGAACCCAGACGCACCCAACGGCTGGGGTTTTGGCCTGTGGTGGAACCGGGCCATGGCTAGACTCGGCGAGACCAAGTCCTACTATCAGGACCCTGCCTTTGACAAGCTGCTGCCAGACCCCGACCCGTCGTTTGCGCGCCCGTACACCCTGTGCATTAGCATGGAGGACATGCTCGTCCATAGCGAATGGAGCCGCGACCACGGGTGGCGCGTGGCAAAACGCCCTGGTGTCGACTACTTTCTTCACTACCTGAGCCAGTACTACGAGATTGTCCTTTTCACCTCTGTCCCGCTGGCCATCGCCGAGCCCGTGCTCCGCAAGCTGGATCCGTTCCACTTCATCATGTGGCCCCTGGGCCGGGAAGCCACCAAGTACAGGGATGGTGAGGTTGTCAAGGTAGGACACCAAACACCCCTGGCCTCTGTCCGAAACACGAGCTAACACAGTTTCAGGACCTCTCCTATCTCAACCGCGACCTGTCCAAGGTCATCATCATCGACACCAAGGCCAGCCACGTGCGCGCCCAGCCCGAGAATGCCATCGTGCTACCCAAGTGGACCGGCGACTCCAAGGACACCCAGCTTGTGTCCCTGATCCCCTTCCTGGAGTTCATCCACACCATGGACTACAGCGACGTCCGCAAGGTCATCAAGTCCTTTGAGGGCACGGATATCCCTACCGAATTTGCGCGTCGCGAGGCCATCGCCCGCGCTGAGCACCAGAAGCGGCTCGAGGCCATCCGTGGCAAGGCGAAGCCCGGCAGCCCCGGCGGTGGTATGAGCTGGCTCAGCGGGATGCTTGGTCTGAAGCCCAGCAACATCTCCCTGATGGTCCCGCCAGAGGGCGAGGAGAACCCCGCGGAGGCTCTCGCATCGGGCAAGATGCTGCAGGACATTGCCCGCGAGCGCGGCATCCGCAACTACAAGATGATCGAGGAGGAGATCCGCAAGAACGGCGAGAAGTGGCTCAAGGAGGACCAGGAGATGCAGGAGAAGGCCACCCAGGAGGCCATGAAGAGCATGCAGAGCAGCTTCACCGGCTGGTTCAAGAGCGAGGAAACACCCAACTCCAGCACCCCCACCCCGGAGAAGAGCGCTTAACTCTCGGGTTTAACACCATTGTACTAACATTTCCTTCTTGCATGTCGTTATGGTATGTGGCCTACGAACCAGGGCAGGCTTCTCCCCTCTGGCGATTTTTCCTTTCCACAAAATTTTGGTTGGTGTCGTTGCTGTCGGTGCATAGGTAACGGCGCGGGTTGATGACATAGAGGGCCTAATATTGTTCATAATCATGCCGCTGGGCCTGGACCTGTACGAAGTAGACTACGGATATCATACAAAGCTTAGATGGGTGCCGAGTCCCGATTTTGGTGAAAGCCGTGTTACCATTTTTTGTTGCTTTCGCCGTTTGGGTCGTGAGGGTGAGACCAAGGAGGACACAGGATGTGAGAGGTGAAGTGATGTCGGCTCGATGTGTCAATGTTGGGGGGCAAGCACACAATCTTGCCGCCAGGGGGGTACGATCTCGTGTGCGCTGGGGTAGGATTGGACTCTGAACTTCGGTGTTGGCATGTTACGTCGGACGGGGTGGTGCCGTTGTGGACGAGCTGCGGCCCAGGCGTAGGACTGGGCGGACTACCAGCTCCGAGCAGGTTTTCAACGACCACTGGTAGCTTGAGCCAATCGATCTCGTTCTCGAATTCGTTGATACGTTTCGGCATGAAAGGCTTCGAAGTGTTGAGATACCACCGGCATTTGGGGGTGGTATCGGCCCGTAGTACTTTGTAAGTCTCCATCTCGATCCCCTGTTTGCAAAACTATCAACGGAACTTCCCAGCTGCTCTTATCTCGGGTGTCATCATTCCGAATTTGAAGCTATCACGAACCGCTTCGGGAATCCCGAAAAGGGGGACACCACGCACAGACGGGAAGATATCTACGAGTTCCACAGCGCCGATCGTAGCTCTTCACACCTCTTTGTACCGACAGGTATTCGGGATGCCCTTGACTTGGTGCGCCTGTCATTGTCGCAGTGTTTGCCACTGGCGTCCCACACAGTATCATGTCCTGCGTCTCATCCTGGTCGATTATCAAGTCTGCCACTGGATTCACCCGCGCTTGTTCTAGGCCGCCAATGCTTGCTCCTTTGGGTCCCATCGTCCATCCGTCGGGTCGGCATCGTGCAGGTCCCTGCCGCTCCGTCCGTCCCTCGGTTGTTTGCTGGTTGCGGAGGGAGCGATGGATGGGGACGACAGTCCCGTCCGGGACGGGATGGCGCCATGTGCGGGTGTCACGGAGCGGCCGTCGCGCAAACCGTACCTTTGGCAGGCGGCTCAGTACCTATGGAAAGACCCTGGTATCGTCACCGCCAAGACGAACCCCCAACTCTACCGGCAACGACGGGATATATATATCTGAATGTCTCAGCCTTTGGTCTCAACACATATCATCCCATCTCATCACCATCGCAGCATCCACCCGAGACACCTCGACAGACCCCCGAGAACAGCACAAAATCCATCCGCCAAAATGCATCTCACCCGAGCAACTCTCGCCATTGCCCTCGTGGCGGCAACAGCCACCGCCCTCCCGGTGACGGACAAGCCCCAGCCCCAACAAGAAGAATGGACCAGCGGCCCCAGCAACCCCGGCCCCGGCACCAAGCAAGAGTTCTCCGACCACGACAGCCCGAACCAGGGCAACACCCTTTCCCAGGGCAAGCCCAACGGCCCCCCCTCCTCCTTCTTCGACAAAGCGCCCCGATCCCACCAGAGCCTCGCCCAGGAAAAGCCCAATGGTATAGGCCCCGGTTCTTCCTTCTACAACGGCAAGCCCCCCGGCGGTCCCGGCTCCTCCCTCTTCTCCGGAAATCCCGATGGCCCCATGCCCGGCGGCGTCGTTGAGCGCAGTGGCCACTATAACATGGGCCAGGACAACCAGCGTGGTCCCAGCGGGCTTGTCTCGCGCGGTGTCCTTATTGGCGGCCAGGGATTCTTCCCCGGTGGCGTGGTGGCTTTTGGACGCAAGGACGGCTATGACAGCCCCATGAACGCCGGACGCAAGGACGGCTATGACAGCCCCATGAACGCCGGACGCAAGAATGGCTACGACGGCCCCATGAACAACGCCGGCCGCAAAGACGGCTACGACGGCCCCAACCCCAACTCCATGGTCGTCCGCCAAACCCTCCCCTACACCGGCACCGTCGAGCCCGTCACCGTCGACCCCTCGCGCACCAGCGGCGACGGCCCCCTCTCCGTGAACGTTGATTCCGCCATGAACACCTGGCTCCCCGTGAACCCCGTCCACGGCGGCGACGGCCCTGTCCCCGTGAACGCCAACCCCGCCGTCGGCGTCCCCCCCAACGGCGGCGAGAACCAACTCCTCCCCGTTCCCGGATTCACTCCCCCGAACATGATGGCCGGCCAGAACCAGCCGCCGAACATGGTCACCCGGTCGTTCGGTAATGGCAATGGCAATCCCGGATTCACTGCAGGTGGGGAGTTCCAGAACGGCGGCAACGGCAACCCCGGCTTCACCGGCGAGTTCCAGAAGAACGGACCTGGATTCACCGGCGAGTGGACCCAGACGCAGCCGCAGCCGGGTATGACGGGCCAGTTTGAGTCCGGACCTGCTGGCGAGGGTCAGGGACAGGTTGTTGCGCGCGGCCCGGGATCGACTTTTGGTCCGGGAGGCATGGAGCAGTGGACGAAGGAGCGTACTGAGGGAACGACTGGGGATGTTGTCAAGGGTGGCATGCCGGTTCCGGTTGAGCGGATGCGTGGCGGGTGAGTTTCCTTTTCTTTACCTAGTGATTTGCGGGGGGTGCAAGGGATGATGCTAATACGAGGGTTTGTCTAGTGAGGGCGATGGTGGCTGCCCCAACTGCAGCTCGGAGTAGAAAATTGGTCGATGGTGGTGGACATGGAGTTGGTGAGTTACCTTCCCCCAGCAGCATCAAGCTATGTCGCACACATGAACAGGAGACGACTAACCACCGATAGTCCAGAACCACCCCCCTCCAAAACCGGGATTTCCCCCGGAAGAATGCGCGACGGATGCCCCTTGCCCCAATATTTGCAGGCCATTTCATCAGGTTGGAAGAAACACCCTGCTCTGGTCCAGATAGAGCCCCTTTCATAGACACCGCACTCACTTGACCTGTACCGTTTAGAATGCATTGCATTTTCCTTTTAACCCTAAAAGTCTTCCTTGCTCTGTGACTTTGTTAAGTGATATGAGAGTTCCACCTTGCCTTGCTTGCAGGCAGGTATCCAATTAAGTATCAACGTGGTATCTATCTTCTACACGCGGCCTCAGCCGAGACATATATATCGACATGCTCTCTTCCCAGACACGCACCCGGTCAGCTCTCGGGCTATGATGGGGTGTCAACCTTCAGCGGCTTCACCTCCCCCTTGACCTTGACGGCCTGAACCTTCTTGTTCTTACTCCCACACACCACTCCTGTCAACCCCCTCACAACCGCCATCACCGCGCCATCAACATCCACACCCACAGCCCCCAGCACCCACGCCACGACGGACAGCAGCCCCCCAACAACACACACGAAGTCCAAAATATGCACCAGCCACCACATATGCTGCGTCCCCAACGGACAAGTCGCATACTCAACCTTCCACTCCCAACTCCCCTCATCAAACCACACGCTCACCAGCCCAGCATTCCCTCCAAAGTCACCCATCATGCTCCGCACCGTAATCTCCCTTACTCCCGGCAGGTCCTCCTGCCCCACAATCCCCTTTTTCTTCGCCTGTCGCCACCTCGCAACCTCCCACTCCCTGCCCTCAGCAACAACCATGCTCTGGTTGATGTAGTGGAATGTATCGCATCCCTCGTGGTCGTGACCATTCAGTATGATGCCGCGGCGCCCCTTGCCGTTCGCAGGTGCGCTGTTATCCCCCGACATGCCGAGGATTCCCTCCAGGAAGCCTTTGCTGGCGGGGGCCGAGAGGAGGTTCTGCTCACGCAGGGAGCCGTCGTGCTCGTGGAACTCGAAGAGCGGGGCGTCGACGCACACGCCGGCGGGTTTGTAGAGGGGGATGTGGGTGAGGACGACGGTGAAGTGGCCCTTGAACTCGACGGCGGCGGCGGTGTTGATGATCTTGTTGACGAAGGCGTAGGTGGCGTCCTGCAGGTGGGGGACGGCGGCGGGGGTGTCGAGGTTCATGTCGTTGAGGACGACGATGCGCAGCTCGGGCACAAGATGGGTGGAGGTGGGGTTGGTGATGCGGTCGAAGATGGTGGGGGCTAGGAGGGTTTCGTTGGAGAGGGGGAGCTCGAAGCGCAGTTCGTAGTTGACTTTGCCGAAGGCCTGCTCGAAGCGTAAGGTGCGGTTCTCGGTGATGTCGCCGGCGTAGCCAATATCGTGGTTGCCGGCGACGTTGATGAGGCGGCGCGACCAGATTGAGGTGTTGGACGGGTTGGCCGAGAGGTAGCCGGAGAGATCGTACTCGTCGTTGGGGTAGAGGGCGAGATCGTCGGGCACGCGCTCGGTGCCGCGGAAGACGCGGGACCAGAAGCGGTCGGCGCGGCGGAAGAACTCGGCGTCGTCGAGCCACTGGCTTCCGACGAGATCACCCAGGACTGAGATGTGGGTCGGACGCGTCCACCAGTGGACGGTGCGGTATATGTGGGCGAGGTAGAAGTCGTTGCCGAACAGGTCGATGCGCTTGCGGGCCGACTCGAGGAGGTGGAAGGTGTCTTCGAAGACAATGTCGACGAGGTCGTGCAGGCTCTGGCGGACGCGGTGTCGCAGGGACTCGTGGCTCGATTGGAATGTCACATGGCGTGCGAGGCTTTTGACGTGAGGGAAGACGCCCAGGTAGGTGATGGGGAGCGACGTGTCGCCTTCGAGCTGGGGATCGCCGAGTGTGAGGAGTCGGAAAGGGGCGGGCGGTCGGATCACAGTCGCAGGTTCGGAGCCGTTGTTTGCGCCCGCGAGCAGCGGCCAGTGGAGCTTGGCCGTCTCGAGGAAGGCGGTGCGCCCGGTGTCGGCAGCCGAGACATTGTTGGTCGGCGGCAGCGGGAATGCGCAGCTGCTGAAGACCGGGAAGAGGTAGAGGTAGACGGTCAGGGCTACTGACACCGGGAATAGCAACCGCAGGCCATTCCGAAGAATCGCGGTGGGGGACGGTTGGCTCATGTAGACGGCCACATGGATCCCAAGAAAAAATTAGATCGAAGATGGCAATTGAAGGAGCGACGAAAGACCAGCAGAGCAGAAAGTAAAAACACAGCAGAATAAACACAATCTCGAAAAAAATCCAGCTGATGAAACTGGCGAGATTCAGACGACCCGACCACAGGCGCGCTTGTGACAGCTGCGGCGCTAACTTAAAATCGCGCCGCCGAGGAAAGCACAGACCGCCCCACTCCATCGGCCAATGCCGCCAATCGCCCCTGCCTGTTTCCGATCTTCAACGCGATGCCCAGACGGGCCAGGATCCCAATTCCAAGGATGGAAATGGCTCGTCTGGCCTGCGACGGAGCGGGCGACCAACGTGCCGTGATGCCTTATCACTATCCCCGGTATCATTATCCCCGGCAAATGCCAACTCCGACTCGGAGACTTGTTGGTCGTCTGCCGCCCATAGATCTTGCGGCCGTTGCACGCGTAACGTAACTCATAAGAAGGAAACAACGCCGTCCCCTCAACTTTTGTCCCAGACCGTTCACCGTTTCTAGCGCCCTGAACTGACATCACCACACCACTGCACCCTCACCTCCAAGTCCATCCAAAATGTCTTTTCTTCCTACCACAATCTTCTCCCTCCCGGGCATCATCGCCTCCATCGTAACCCTCGCCACCATCGACTTCCTCCTCCCCTACATCCGCCCCTCCAAGCTGCACCGCTACCTGCACACCCAAGACGGAAAACCCGCATGGGCCCTCGTCACCGGCGCCAGCGACGGCATCGGTAAAGCCCTCAGCCACGAGCTCGCCGCCCAGGGCTTCAACGTCGTGCTGCACGGCCGCAACCCCGCCAAGCTCGAGCGCCTCCAGCGCGAGTTTGAGAGCGCCCACCCGGGCCGGTCCTTCCGCACGCTCGTCGCCGACGCGACGCAATTCACGCCCGACACGTTCAAGGACATTGCCAACCGCCTGGCGGATGTGCATCTCACGGTGCTGATCAACAACGCGGGCGGCACGCCTACCACGGGCGAGCCGTTCAAGGGGCTGGATGAGTACTCGAACAAGGAGGTCGCCGACACGGTCAATCTCAACGCGGTGTTTCCGAGCATGATGCTGAATGCGCTGCTTCCGGGCTTGGGAGGGAAGGGGCCAGGGCTGGCGATTACGATTGGGTCTCTTGCTGCAAACGGGCTGCCGTATGTTGCGGCGTACGGCGCGTCGAAGTCGTTCTTGAAGACGCTGTGCATGGCAGTGGATGGCGAGATGCGCTTGGCCGGACGCGACGTCGAGGTGATGTGGATGGGGGTTGGGCAGGTGACGGGTGTGACTGGCCTGTGGGTGCCGGCGAGCTTGTTTGTGCCTCATGCGACGACGGCGGCGAAGGCGATTTTGGGGAGGGTTGGGTGCGGTCGAGTGGCTGTGGTGCCGTATTGGCCGCATGGACTGCAGATGGGTGCGATGGGGTTGGTGCCGACGGGCCTCAAGTCGATGATCATGCGGAAAACTATGGCGCAGCTGAAGAAGGAGGGGTTGAATCCCGGGCAGGAGAAGAAGGAGTGATGCTCTGTGGGGTTCGCAACGCACGCTTCAAGATGCCATCGCGGATGAGACTCGGGCAGGAGTCATTTCATTCCGTCAGTCTCAAGACCCGTCTTCTTTTTTAATCTGTTCGGATTTTACAGCTATCAATCAAGCTCTGCATCGTCTTGTCGGTGTCGCGATTCCGTGTGGACGCTGAGGTTGACAGACCTCGACAGCCAATCACAAGGTGAGCGTTGCGATGACATCGCTGTGGTTGAGTTGAGTGGCAGGGCGGAAAATTTAACTTCCGCTGCGGCCCAACCAAGCAGGTGCCGGACCTCCTCTCCACCTCGGTCAACGACAATATGAGTCAGAATTGCGGCCATCCACTACATCAAAAACCAGCACTTTAGCTCAGAGGAAGAGCGCCGGGCTCATAACCCGGAGGTCGCTTGATCGAAACAAGCAAGTGCTAAACATGTTCTTTTTTTCCTTTTTGCCTTTTCGGCTTTTCTTTGTCCCACATTGTACGGGAGAGATTGGGAGGGGACTGTAATCTGTGGCAAATTTCTGGTCCTTCAGCAGGGCACCCGATGTGAACGTTATCGACATTTCTTTTTTCTTCCTTTACTCCCCATCCCCCGTTCCCCTACTTCGTTCATCATCATAATCCTCCCGTCTCCTCCCATTTCATCCCCTCAACAGATCACTCCCGCTTCTCCACAACCACAACCACATCCACAGCCTGTGCCGACGGCCTATTCTTCACCACAAGCTCCTCCCCACTTCCCAACGCAACTCTCATCTGACTCGGCGCATCACTCTCCTCCCCCTCGCCAACCTCCCTCGCAAATCTCTCCGTCCATTCCAAGACCTCACCCCCAGCTCATCCCTCCTCCCCGTCTTCCCCACTGCCATTCAACAGCAGCGCCCCGATCCTAATCCCCACCTCACCTTGGCATCTCCTGCAAGCCAACAGGAATGCCTTCCTTCCCCTCCTTCTCTCCGTCGTCCCAGTTTCATTCCCAGTCGCAGTAGCACAAGTGAACAGAAAAGTAACCACCTCCCCAACCGCGACAGGGACTTCCATTTCCCTCTCCACATTGTGTGAATCAAGCCGGTCAACCCAGCCTGTTTTTGCACTAGTTCTGTTCTTCGGACGCGACGGTAGACGTACCCGATATCGAGGAGCGAGCGGGAGATGGCAAGGTGTACCCAAGGAAGAGAGGTCGGGAGTTGAGGCGTGGAAAGGATTGAGGGGAGGGTGAGGGCGCAGGGGTTTGGGGTTCTTGCGGGGATGGTGATTGATTTGAGAGCGTTAATGGGATCGGACGGGGAGGAGACGAGATCAGAGGGGAGTAGAAGAGGACGGTGGTTCTCCACCAGGTGGTAACGCCCAAATGGTGTATATTTCTGGCTGGTGTGCGAGAGGATTATTCCAATGCGGCCAGTGGGTAACCCAGGCGTCGAGGAGGGCGATGGCGAGGGTTGTTCGGTAGAAGGTTGGGAGGTCGTGGTGTTTCAGGTTCTCAGCGGGGGAGAGGCCCGAGGATGTAGGTTGGCTGCTACGTGGTAGTGTGGTTATGCCGTGGGAAGAGATTGCCGGGTTTTGTGAGGCGGTTCGTGATTGGGGCGGTGCTAGAGTTGGTGATGCTTCGCTTGGGGGTTTGAGGAGAGGGATGTGTAGCAGGGCCCGGTTCTTCGATGCGAGTCGTTGTGCGTTTAGCCGCCTAGGACATGCGTTGCGCGATGCTGCATCCGTCAAGAATGGCGCGGATCAAAGTCGAGAAGTACCTCCCTGAAAGACGGGTGCCTGTACCTGAGGGATTAAGGGCCAGAGCGGAGGTGGATTGCAAAGCGAGAGGCAAAATCGGAACAACACCGCTGTACTACGCAAGTCGGTACGGGCATCTGGACACGGTTAGGGTTTTACTCGCTAGCGGAGCGGACGTCGATCTTGCAGATGGGCTAAATAGGCGGGCGCTTTCCATTACAGGTGTCAGCTCTAGTTCGGCATCCACAAAGATCATCAAAGTCCTGCTTAAGCACGGCGCGGATATCAACACCCCAGGAGGAAGCGGGTATCCCCCACTTATGGACGCTGTGCTGTGGAGAAAGGACGAGACAGTCAAGTTTTTATTAAATAACAGGGCAGGTTTAGGAGGGCGTTTAGCAAATGGGGATACCATACTCATTATAGCGATTCGGGTTGCGAGACATGGGAAGGTAATGTTATTACTAAGGCGGGGGACGGGGTTAGAGGGGGTGGATGCAGATGGGAGGAACGTGTTACATCATTTGGCAACGAATGGAGGTGAGGAGATGATGGGGATTTTTACGAAGGCAGAGTTGTGGAGGGGGTGGGATGGAAAGGTGTGTCGAGGAAGGATGTGTATGGGATTACCCCGTTAACGTTATTAGATCAAAGGAATCCAAGCGAGTTGAGGGAAACGTTTGAGAGGTCATTAGATTTGGTGGAGAGGTGTGTTAACCCTGCTGGGGAGGTATTAAGCGGAAAGAGGTGCGATGAGAGGTGTGTGGATAAGGAGAGTTCAGAGGAGGACCTTGAGCTGGAGGGGGATTAGTTCTTTAAAGCTAAGGATGGATCTGGGGAGTGAAGCATAGGATGAGGAGACGTGTACAAGTACTTGATAACATAGATAGAGAATGTTGGTATTATATATTCGACTAAGATTGCCCACCAACGGAACACCCCTTATTCAGAACAATTTGTACACAGATCTCCTCCCTTCCTCTAAAACTCCGGCTGCCCCCGCGGCTCTGTCTCATACTCCCTTTCTGCTGAATGCGTCTAACCGTCTCACACGTTTCAACTTTGAGGCTTCCACATCCGCCGTCAGCTACACGAAAGTTTGCCAGGCCGACCCGGAAATTACATTTACATCCCCCGTTTAGTATTGGTTTTCAATGCAGGGCACTATTATTAAGTGCCAGTAGATATCCCGTCACGTGTGAAACAAAGATGTCTTCGGCGTGTAGGTTTGGTCGGGGCGCTGCTGCGATAAGTAGTACACTAAGGGGGAACTAAAGGGTCTAAAGATAGGAATGCCTAATGTAGAGGCAGGGAATATGACTGAAAGATTACCGTAATGGGGCCCCGTGGAGGGCAACAAGACCTGTCAAGAACCCAATTTAGGTGGTTAGGACTAGTTGCTACGTGGATTGATGGCGAAGCTTACAGCTTATATGTTCCACACTTAGCCTACTGTCTCAGATTCGGAACGTCCTGCATCTCCTTCACGCCTTCCTTCCGAAAGGCTTTTCTCAAAGGACAATTTCCGCGGGCTGCCCCATTAGCCCTACACTCCCTGCAGATTTTTCCATGCGTCACCATCAGCCGATGCAACGCATACTTGTCCTTGTCGGGTACTCTTGCATCTAGATGCAAATGCGTCTCGTCCCTGCTCGCTCCTCTCGGCCGCCAACCCAGCAGCCCCGCAATCCGCCAAACATGTGTATCAACTGCAAAGCTCTCTCGTCCAAGTGAGAATAGCATGACGCAGCTCGCAGTTTTTGGGCCGACACCCTTGAACGAGAGAAATTCGCTCATGACCTCATCGTTCCCCAGCTGACGCAACACTTCCAGGCTGTACTCGCCGTACCTTTCCTTAACCTGCTCTAGCACCTGCAATATTACTCTCGACTTGACCGCCCCTAACCCGCCGCACCGTATGGTGTTTTCCAGCGTTTTCTGCCCTCCCTCAACAATGGCGTCCCACCTATCACTGCTTTCATACACATCATCCATGCTCCGCTTCGCCCTCGAAGAGTTGGCGTCCGAGGTATTCTGCGACAGTATAGTGCGCACAAGGGCGTCCAAGACTGAGGGAGAATCACCGCAGCCAGCGCGGCTTGTCGGGGCAACCATCTCCGAAGGAGCTGGCCGAGAGCGCGTGCCATGCAGAGAGGTCAGGATGGAAACGACGGTCTTGATTTCTGCGTGTGTTGGGCGGGGGAAGGAAGGGAACGGGGAGCCGTGGTTGTATTTTGTATAGGAAAGAAGCTTTTTGTCGCGCAAGGAGACAAGTGGCTGGTTCCCTAGGATTGGATAAGACGAAGAGGCGGCCTTGACAATGTGTGTCTCCGGCTGGTTATGCAGATTTGGTGAAGCTGGGCGTTCGATTGGTAACTCCGTAGACGCGACCAGTCGTGGAGAGGCAGAACGCTCTGACTTTACAGTCGGTTCGTTATCGTCTGCGATCGCAATCGAAAGCTTTGCCTTTCGTGAGGGTTGTCGTCTCTGTGCTGATGCCGCCATGGTTCCGGACACCGGTTGCGGGAAGTTTCTTAAAGTGCAGCTTCTCGTTCACAGATAATTTGATTGAAAGTTGACAAAGCCCAAAATACCAGATCGACGTCTGGTGGCTAAATATTGGGCTTGCTGGATCGACGTTGCGAAGTCCAATATGATGATGTCATTCCAGTGTGGAAATACGCTAAGTGGGACCTACCCCCCGTGTAGGAACACCCAATTCGCTGTAAAATAAAATAAAAATACAAAAGCGGCATCGTCGTGCTAGGAAATATGAAAAACCTGTTTTCGGGTTGAGAATATCGCTTGAAACATGCCGAAACGCCTGGTGCGTGCGTGTCTACATGGGAATGGGTCGTGTGCTAGAGAGTGGCAGCACCTTGGGGGGTATAGTCCGCACTCGGCGCCGGTTTCGACTAAGCGGGGGATAGCTTTCATTTTATCCTCTAGGAGTAGGGTCAATGTCAAGCAAATGGCAGCGATAAGGAAACGTGTGTGAGAAATAGCCATCTGGGATTCGCGGAGTGGTTAGGAAGCCAATGGTGGGTGATATGCTGACGATGCATCTGGTGTAGGGATGTAGAGGAGAAGGGCAGATATCTAGAGAGCATTCGGCTTCTCTTTATGGATTAAGCTTCCTACTGGCGGATGGAATCACAATGCATCAGACACTAATATATAATCACCACTTTTATCTGGGAGTTTGTTCAAAAGTATCATGTGGCCTGAACATAGAGAACGTATAATGTATTGCGTTTCACCATATCACTTCAAAACAAAGCAAAAGGATCCAATCACACCTCTTTTATGCCAGCCGTCGGCGAAGTCGCTGAAGCATTCAAATTTGATTCTTTGACAGTTGCATTTCTATATTCGAGCAAAAAGAAACCGCTGTGTAACTCCTCACCAATCTGGCCGCGGCTTGGCGCCGTCCGAAGGCTAGACGATGTTGACAACACAATTTCCCGACGTGCCAAGCGCGCGACGCTCTTGGAGCGGAAAGTGGAACGGGAATACTTCGCCGAGGAAGCCGAATCGGACGTTGTTCATGAATTCATAGCAAGTGACCCCTTGTTGATAATGAAAATCCCGGGAAGCAAGATTCCCACCGTTGTCCCGGACCCAGGATCGACCTCTCTCTGGAGGGTTTTTTGGTCCACGGCCTCGTCCAATAACCATTGGCGATGTCACGATTCACCATCCACAGACATGCTTCCGGGGAGATCTGGGTGGGAATCGCAGCAATAATAAGAGGCACATCCTAACAAACAACCTACATGGCCATGCCCGATGTATCCGGAACACACCTGTAGATACCCCAATATCATGCAGCTCCAAAAGCCCCTTATATTCAAGTTGCCACACTCCCCCTATCCGGGTCCAGCTCCCGCTATGTGCCTGGCTGTTCTGAACGCCGGCTATCCCCAGAGAGAATTTGTTGTGCTAGCAACTTGGGGAGACAACGCCCTCTTCCCGCTCGCATTCCCGCTGTGTATACTCATGGACCTGAATGATGCTGTGATGTCGCTGATGCCCGCGATGGATATCCTGGACCGCGACCCGCTCTGGGATAGGAAAGAGGAGGTGGACCAAGAGCCCCGCTAGCTTGCTGAGCTGAAGCATTGCGTGGACGCTGATCTTCCTAAAGTGGGATAGATCGTCGGACTTGAGTGAGTTGGCCAGCGTCGGCGATTGCTGCTGCTGCGCTTTGTCAACACTGGAGATGTTCCCTATTTCCGCAGGGGCTAGCGCGGAGTTAGTTAGGTCGCTTATGACGTCGAATTCGGGAAACTGGACGCGCAAGGCCGTCTCAAGGTAGTGGTTCAGGGAGGCCTTATCGAGCCTCCATACGCCGCTCCGCCGGCGAAGCCATTCGGCTACCGTGTTCCGATGGAGGTGAAGCCTTAAGAACCTCCTAGCCAACATGAAATCGGGCTGCTGGTGTCGTGGCCATCTTTTCTAGTTGACAGACTCAAAATGGAAAGAATTTTGGAAACAACGTCTTTCTGCCCATGCTCCGCAGCAAGACACAGAATGGACTTTCTCGCTTATCATCCCAGCCTTGAGGAGGTCGCCTTTGTCTGCTCGAGTTGGTCTGCATTATTGCAAATCTGAATTCCTTGGCGAGCCGTGGGTTGCGCCTGCTTTGGCGATAGGGCTTTTTGGCACACATGACACGAGTCACGCACACCCAGTATACGTGTGCATCGTAATTGGAGTTGTTTCCTAGGAGCCACTCCTATAGATTACGTGTCACTTACTTTCCATTGAAACGAAACGTTAGCCGGGGGGACTGAAAACGGGCCTTTACGGCTGTGTAGCGGCGGTTTATAACATCTATGAGCCTCCGGGATCCACCGGCTCCGGGCACGAGTGCCTCGAGACGCGCATTGTACGAGGCCCACCAGCGATACGCCCACTGGCTGAGGGACTCTTTCCTTGCCGATACCGGTCCAGGCCGAGATCTCTCGCAGAGCGGATGGATCCCAAGGGCATAGCAAAACTGACAGATATCATCGACGACGCCCTGAGGTTTTCCTTGAGTCTGGCATCGCTCGTGACTCCCATTCGCGTCAAGGGATGGAAGGAACTCAGCACTGCTGACCCCGCGGCTACAGAACGGCGGCGGCCGGCGGGAAACCAGGAATCGTCCTGTTAAAGGCTCTGGTAGTAGTGGCAGCCCCAATCTCTTGCGGACAAACCGAGGGAGCCGGGCAGCTAGAAGATTGGGCTTGAGGTAGTACCATGTGCGCTGGATCTTTTTCCCCAGGAATTTTACTTCACGAGACGTCAGGAAATCAACTCGGCAGTTTCATTAATGGCCTGGGCTCCAAGGTTCACAAGTCAGGTATGTGCTCGGTGCCGTAGTCGGGGAGTCGAATTGTCACAAAAGAATGAGCATCGTGAATTAGGGATACGAGAGGATTTGGTCGAGGAGGGCGATAGCAAATCCATTCGTGAGTATTAACTAGGTAGGTAGGTTAGCTGCGACAAATTACCACTTCTACCGCGAGTATTGGCACATTCCTCAGGTAGTTATTCTTTATACATATTGCAGCAGCCGGAGGAGGCATATTGAACATTTTAAAACGTTGAATTGGAGAACTAGATCGCAGTGTTGTTGGAAAGCGGCGGCTACGGGACTATCTAACATCGGTTTCCGAGAGCTCGATGATCTCTTCTTGGCTCTCGCTGACTGACATCGAGAAATAATTGCCCTCTCTTATCATGGATACTCTCTTACCTGTTAATTCCTGCCGATGCTTGCCAAACTCCGCATCCAGGTGACTGAAACCTGGGTTGATACGCGAGATTGTTGATGAGTTGGACCCGGGGTCTACCGTTGAGCCGAAAAGGTGGGGAAGGATGCTTCGCAATAGAGGCTTGGCAAAAAGCAGCGCTGCGCAGAGAATTGCCGTGTTCAACTCGATAGCGCTGAATGGCTGTCAGCGGGGGGTTCTTACAAAGTTGTGGTGTGCTACGTGACGTACGACCAGACGTATCCCTCGACGAGCTCCCAAGTAACGTCGTACTTGTCCAGCAGAATGACTAGAGACCGAATCCGGAGGATGCTGACCACGCAGACGCTAAGTTTTGAAGGTCAGTGACGACGCCCCAAATGGCAGAACTAGGGGCTGATGGGAGAGCACTTGCGCTGATCCAGTCATGAAGACCGCGGTCACAGCAATCTTGTCTCGCATTGGCATCTGCACCCCAAACAACATTGGAAAAGGTAGGATTAGAACCGCGATGTCGGTAGCGCTGTTGAGGCTCAGGTTCGCAACGTAAAAGACTGGAAGGTTGATGCAGTATCCGCCTGCAACCGTGGTGTCCCAGCTCTTTGCTACCGGAAAGCAGGAGAAGATGACGACGAACACCGATGCAATCGAATAGCTCGTCACGACGAAAATGAGGGCGTACACCAGCAGTCGGAACTTCCTCTCCGGGGACAACTGGAGGTAGAACAAGAGGAGAGATAGTTTGACAAACATGATGCCGAGGCAATAAAAGACTGAGGTGCAGGTTTTAAGCTGGCCAATTAGCAGCAGAATACAACCAAGAACCCCAAGCGGCAGGCTTCCAGTGGCTCACCTTCAAGAAAACAGTAAATTTTTCCAGAGAGATATCCCAGATATGATTCCCGAGGCCGCCCTCGAAGCATGCTTGGAAAGGTCAGGAATCCATGCCATCAAGCCTGTTATGCAATGGACGTGGAGAGGAGCGGTAGTACTTACTGGCCAAGGAAATGGCCGATAGGATGCATGAACAGATCTGTCCCCGCTCAGCACTTCAGCGCTCACGCCACGGTGCAAGGCTCATCGGCTCACCCAAGAAGCAACAAATGCGTCTGAAAATGGTGTGTTAGCACCCGCACACAACGCCAAAGGACATGACCCAAGTGACCAACAATCCGGGGCTCCAAATCTCCTCGAGATAACCACCCTCGTATACAGGCGCATGCACAGAGACAATGTGGCGAAGGTGACGCAGACCAAGCTAGAAATTATGACCAGTTGCGAATTGGTTTCGGGATGATCGAAGGAAGGGGCGACTCCGGGCGGCGGAGGTGCTGCTCCGACAATCTCTGGGGCGGCGACTGCAAGCTGCGGCATCATGACGGCGGTCGACGGATGTCGACGTTGTAACTCATCGGCCATATCTTTCGGAAAACATCAGACACGTCATGTGTCGGAGCCAGGTGGCTTCAAACCGATATATTTGTGCGAATGTTGAAGCGGTTTTGATGACATGATCGCTGACACTAATTAAACACTCCGTTGGCTTGCAGAGGATTGACAGCCGCAAGGGGGGGGTTCGGCATCTGGGGTAGTGGTTGCCAAGCGCCCGCTCCGTGACATTGCATGTGCATTAGCGTGCCTTAATGATGGGATGGGGAAGTGGATCCTGGAAGCACAGGGCATCACCACCGAATTCGATCAGACACAGGACCTAGGACCTGCACTCGCCAGGAGGGTAGGTTCGGCGAAGGGTATTTGACGGGTTGCGAGCCCAAAGCGGCGAGCGATGCAAACAATCCCCAGGTTTCAATATCCGAGTGACTGGAAGAGCACCCCACCAACCTACACTAGAATATCAAATTGACAATCGGCACCGCTGCCAAGGCCGGAGCTCACTCTCCTGGCTTCCCCGCATCAGCGGCCAGAAAGAATTACCTGTCGCACACCACCAACAGGATTCCGAGAGCAACGTCTCGACACCTACCAATTGGATCAAGGATCATCCAGCACATTGACTCGTAGTGGCGTTCAGAAGCAAGCACCTGTTTGCTCATGACCAAAATTCTCGAGGCGTTCCTTGGATGCAGGTTGTCGGAGGCAAAATGCAAGTTCGGCAAGTGCCGTGTTGCCAGCCCCGGGACAGTGGTTCAGAGCCTCTAGGCGTTCAACGAAAGCAGCCGCGCACGGCCTGTCCAATCTAGCGGCGTACCGACTATGCAGCACTGTCTCACTAGGGTGTTGGCGAATTGGGAGGAATGCTGACGATCCCCGATGGGATGCATTCGCCATACAGTCTTCTCCGCTCCCGCTGCAATTAGTCGGCGGAATACAGAGTGGCAAGCTTCCACGACGTTCGCAAGGGATCCGCCAAATTCATGTCTACCATGGCTGATCTGCCATTTGTTTTGGGTTCGCAGCTGCACTAGCTCACTTAGATCGGCCAATAGGGACGAGCCTATTAGGCAGGTCGAGCGAGCCAGGGGTGCCCGCATCCGTTCTCGGGATGATCGGCTAGGGATCCCCCCCTGCTCGCTGTCCCAACGGAAGTGGGAAGGGGGAAGGGGAAGGACGCCGGGGTCGACAAAGTGACTTTGGCCTCGGAGACCACTTCCACAAACGCACGGAGCAAATGCTTGCGCAAGGACTTTTTGCTTTTGCAAAGGAACCGCGGTCAGTAGTGTGCACCATCCACCAAATCATGCGGCCATGCCACGGCGGGCGATCGCACTAGTAAGACATCAGAGTCTGGGCACACCGCCTTCAGCTTCGGGGCAGGGGCCTCAGTATGCGTACACCAATGGTCTCGTTGCCACAGGATGAGGACTCACCCGCTATTGCTCTGGTCGGCTGGTGCCGGGCTGGAGGGAGGGAGGCCGTGCCGCCGAGGTGAGCCGCCTCGGGGGAGCAAAACAAAACAGGGGGATCGACAAGAAGAGAAAGTCGTATCGGAGTGCCGGGGTGAAAAGAAACACTGTCGGGTGGGTGCCGGTCTGGACTCTGATGGACTCGGAGCTGGAGAAGTTGGGTGAAAACCCAAGAACCAGAGGCTCGATCGGGATCCCCAGCTTCTTCATCTCGTCCAGCACAACTGGGTCCATACCAATCCCCAGCATGCATCCTAGTCCTCCCCGCACCTCTTCTAGGAGTCGGAGATGCTATTTTGGTGCTAGCCTCGGCGTCATGCCCGCCACCGCGCGGAAGATCAACCCCACCAGCTGGGCCAGCTGCGCTTCGTTCTCGGTGTAGTCCAGTTGGCCCTCGCTAGCCTCCCAGATCAGGGGGTCCAGAACTTGCCTCAGCTCCTCGAGAATCTCCTAACACCTGTGCTCTTGCCCGTGTGCTTGGGAGGGCGGACCTTGGTACTGCGAGACTTGCAACCGACACGCGATGGGTTGTCACAGGGGCGGACGCTGCTGGGGAGTCTAGCGAGGAGGGGGATAGCCTTGAGGTCTCCGACGATGTTGAAGATATGATTGAAGCATACTTGTATGTAGAGGATGATGTGTTCCTGAAGGATCAATTTGTGCTCTCGGACGTGCACTTTGAGATGGCGAGGCGCGGGAGCATCGCCTACCAGGAGCACAAGGGAAAGCGCATTCCGACCGAGATGATAATGCTGGCCATTGTGTACGACGTCAAGGGGGAGACCAAGTTTCAGCTTTGTGCGGATCCGTGGAATTTGTATCAGCGGATGCTGTTGCGGCTGAAGCCCACGGCGAACTTTATTGCGGCTCTTCCGATGGCGGATAAGATGTGAGACGAGGTCTTTTTGGTGGCCGCGTTTGGGGGTTTCGGTTGTTGCGGTGCCTCTGACTCAACACCGTTGAACATTTTCCCCGGCCAGTTTTCGCAGGCTTCCAAATAGATACTGAAATAGAATATAGCTCGTCAATCCAATTGTTCAGTCGATTCCGCGGTGGGGAAGCGTGAGACAAACGAATGAGGTCCGTGAAGATGCTGTCGTCGGACCCAGCTCTTCATCGTCATTGATGACCTGACTTTGTAAGCAATGGATGCATGCTATCATTATGCCGGCCCCGCCCGATGCCCCTTCACCGTCATCACACCGCCATCCGAGTACCACTGCTGGGCACCCCAGAGATGCTTATCTCCCACAACAAACATGGCATGAATGATAGCGCCACCCGGCCCAACCCCAAAAACCACAGCCCGGCCTTCCATCATTACTGGCCTCACCACCTTGGGTGCACTATCAAAAAACCCTCCCAGATCCTCCCACTGCCCCCACACATCATCCACTCTCGCCTTGTGCCTCAAGGTCCCATTCGTCCCAATCGCCAGGACATCCAGCCTCAAGGTCCCCGTGGCAAACGCGGCCGGCACCGACTCAAATTTACCGCCCAGACTCTGCCCGTTCCAAAAACCCGTCCCTTCGTTCCACCCGCGATGCCACATGGCGCCATCCTCCTTAGCAATGCCAAGATAGGCAGCATAACCCCCGCCCGACACGACCACCGGATCCCCCTTGAAACCCCCCCCCCCCCCCCCCCCCCCCCCCCACCCCCCCCCCCCCCCCCCCCCCCCCCCC
>Ga0247780_1000856_pt1 | contig 23707 bp, 13 predicted proteins | sample UWRJL079202R5_FD_179927 | JGI IMG/M metagenome (GOLD analysis project Ga0247780, IMG submission 179927) | Plant litter microbial communities from Arlington Agricultural Research Station in Wisconsin, United States - UWRJ-L079-202R-5 | ecosystem: Environmental > Terrestrial > Plant litter >... | reverse complement strand
GGGGGGGGGGGGGAATTGAAAAAAAAAAAAAAATCATGTATCACCTTGCACAAGTCGGTCTTTTGTTAGCGCGGGCCCTAAAGTGACGGCTGCGCGATAGTCGCTGGGTAAGCGGAGGTCGGTGCCCCGCGCGTGGGCCTCGTCGAGGTAGACGAGACATGATGCTGTGTTGGTCGCGTACGACGAGGTCAGAAAAGGTTCGATCTTGCCATCGCGTGTGACAACACACATTTCCTCATCGCTGTCGAAGAAGACGGCAGCGCTGGCGTCGGCAGCGGGTACGAGAGCCAGCCAACGACGTGCTAGCTCGGCGTTGGCCAGGTCGACGATCTGCGCGCCGGCGTCTATAATCACGCGGATGGGCGTTGCCGCCGAGTTGACGACCTGGCCGAGGAGCTGCAGGCTCGGCAGGGAATGTCGCTGCCCGCCAGGCGGACCCTGTAGCGCTGGTGTTGTTGTTGTTTTTGTTGTTGTTGTGAGCATGTCCTGCACCTTGTTCTCGGGGCGCAGAATGTGGCTGAGAACCAGGGCGTTGGTGTGTCTCTGCTCCTCCAGGTGGAGGGACTGGATGCTCAGGGGAAGGAGGTACTTTGTGTCGTTGGTGCCGCTGAAACCGGTGGTTGGGTGGTGGGCCCGGGCCGCGGCGAGAGACCATCCCGACTCGGACAGCTTCTGGGGGTATTCGCACATTTCGTGGGCGAACACCATATTAAGCAGGTAGTAGTCCACAGCCATCCTCAAATACCGCAGGCGCGGCAAGACATTAGCGGTGCAATGCTGGCGATCCCGAAGGTTGATGGCGCCGAGCTGGCGCAGGGCCGGCGGGAACTCGTTGGGAGCGGACTCTACCCAGGCCTGATACTCCCGCTCGCCGTCGACGGTGACGAGGAGGCGCCCGACCAGGCGCTCGATCTCGTCGTCGTGCAGGCCCTCGTAGTAGTAGCTTAGACACGTCAGGATGATGACGGTATCGGGATGGCTGAACTCGGATCGTGCGGCGGGCAAGTCCTTGGCGCGGAAGGGGACCGCCAGCCGCGTAGGGGGGTCCCGGTTGTCGGTACGGCCGTAGTCGACCCGCCACCGCTTCTGCAGCGCGAAGCAGAGGACCCCGTGGGCGAGCAGGCCCCGCAGGAGGAACAGGGGCCATTGCTGTTCCGGGGCCACGAAGGCAGCTTCGACGGCGGCCATGTCGCCCGCCGCCGGCTCGAGCTGCACAAGGTACCGGAGAACGGCCTCCTTGACGGGCTGCGGCCGGCCGGCGACGTACGTGAGCCCTGTGAGACCCCCGTCGAGGATGCGCCGGGCGAGACGGCCGGTCAACGCCGCGGCCCCGGCCTCGTGCAGGATCCTGATCCGGGGAAACTGCCCCGCTCGCTGGGGAGGGACAAACTCCAGCCAGTCGGGGGGGGTTTGGCTCTGGGCCATCGCCGGGGCTATGATCTCGGCAACGAGGACGAGAACGTTCCGGATCATGCGCCATCGCAGCGGGCCGAGGTCGATGGCGGCCCGCCCCCCCATGGTGTAGGTGAGCTCGGACCGGGTGCTGAGGATTTCGTCGCTCTCGTCCATGACGTCCCTCGAGTTCTTGTCGAGAAAGTGTTGCAGCTGCAGCAGGGAGGGAAATTGCGGCAGGGAGCGGAGTTGCAGCAGGGCGGCCACGGGTTTCGCGTCCTCCTCCTTGGTTTCGAGGGGGGGCCGCCAGAACACGCTGCGGAGGATATCGGTAAGGGATTCACACACGAACGGGAGGACCTTTGGTGGTGTCTCGGAGTCGTCCGCGGCGCCCAGCAGCCTGTTTTCCAGAACCGACAGCCTCAGCGACAAGAGATGCTCGGGCTGGACGAGGACAACGCCGCCGTCCTCGAGACACTCCACGCACAAGGCATGCAGACGGGCCAAGTAGCTGGTGCTCTGCTCGCTGTCGTTGCCCAAGCTCCTGGAGAAGGGCGGTAGCTGGTAGACGCAACGGTCCAGCAGGCCGCTTAGGGCTCGCGCCAGCGTGTGCACCATCTGCTTGGACTGCGACTTGGTCACAATGACGCGCACGAGCTGAGACCCGTCCGAGAGCTCGGCCGCGACCATGGGAACGACAACCGACGACTTGCCCTCCCCCATGTTGAGCTGCATGACGTGATTGTGCGCGCCAGGGGGCGCTATCATGGCCGACGCGACGAGCCTCTGGGCAGGGCGGATGAGGATGCCCATCTCGACCTCCAGCAACAGCCAGTCGGGGAACTCCACCGGGTCCCAGTTCTCGTGGCCGGCATTTTGCAGCTCCCTAGCTAGCGCCCGGGGGTCGTCGGCCACGCGCGCCATCCGCTCGGCCCGCTGCAGCGCCGTCAGCGCATCGGCGTAGTCGACGAGGCACTGCAGCCACGGGCGCGATAGCTTATGCCGGTGCCTCCACGATAACCGCTCGAGGAGCAGCATGGGCGTGATCGGTGGCAGCCGTGTGGGGAGGTGCGCCTTGTGGCTGCTGCCGCCGCCGCCGCCGCCGCCACAAGCCGTCGCAATAGGAGTGTCGGTTAGGGCCTTGCTTATCGCGGCAAACGCGTCCGAGACCTCGCGGCGGCACGCCTCTAGGTGCGCCAGCAGCAGCTGGCGCCGCGTGTCTTGGTTCGCCGGCAAGGCGTCCGACCGCCTGCACTCCTGCTTCTTCTGGAGGGCGCTCGCGCTCTCTTCGAGCTCCTTGACGTACCTTTGCTGGTGCTGGAGGTGGGCCATGGCTCGCAGCTCGCCGAGGAGACGCCCCAGTTTGTGGGGCTGTAATAGCTGCTGCTGCTGCTCGCCTTGCGTCTCCGGAACGTCGGGGCACCCGCCGCACCCAAGTGTCCCTCGTGCCGATCGGTGGGCCGGTGGTGCGGGTTGCAACCTGAACATGTCTTCCACGCTTACGACGAATCTTCTGGGGCCGGACCGTTCCTTCAAAAACGGCCTTGTTACCTGAGAGGGCTGCAGAGGGTCAGGGCTCACAGGCGGCCTGGCAACCAGAGGCTTAAAATACCTCACCATGTTGCGGCTGCTGCCCCGGGTGAAGCGGTTATCGGTAGTCCGAGATGCGACGCCAAGTATTCTCACCAAGTTCATCTCCCACTCCCACTCCGACCACCAGCTATAGCCCTTGATGGGCGCCTTGGCAATGGCAAGGAGCAGCTGAACAAGCTCCAACTTGGCACCCGGGGCGAACAGGAGCCCGGCCAAGAACAGGATGAGCTTGTATGGGTGCTCGTGGTGGTGGGATGCTTTGCTGCGCCGCATCGAATCGATTTCCTGCACCGCCGTGGTCCACACGGCAATGGGGATGTCCTGGGGATTTCGGATCCAGCCAGCTCTGAACTCGGCTCCGAGCACGGGCTCGCTGTCGGGGCATCGGACGAAGGGGTCTCGCAGCGAGCTGACGCACACCGTCGGGTCCTCGCCCTGAATGAGCTGCTTTGCTAGGTGGCAGGCCTCGAGCTCGCCGTCGTACCTGCCGCCGCCCTGGAGGCGAGCATTGTTATCAGGGGAGTACTCGATGTCGAGCGTGGTGATTTTCGGCGGCTCCACAGGTTGGCTGTACTGGGGGATGCGGTATGCTGACGCCCGTGCGGCCGCGCGCGAAACGAGGAGCTTGTCGCGGTGGGGCAGTTTCACATCGACGTCTTTCATCAGGCTCCTCGGGCCAAGCAGCTTGGCTCGGCGAAAAAGATGTTCCACCAGCTCGCAGAAGGAATCATCACAAGCCACCCGCGGGGCCGTGGATGGCCATTCGACAACTTCCCATTTGGCTTGGTGACTTCCCATATGCCGGATGGGGCTCATGCTGCCGATTCGGCGCAAGAGGTTGATATCGCTGGGCTGCAGCTGGTCGGCGGCCGACCGCACGGCAGCCGACCGCAGGATGCGGAGCGCTTCTTCGGTGCCGGTCCGGCCCGTCAGCTTGTCAGGCAGACAGTGCGTAGTGATGGCGTGTAGATAGCAAAGGAAGAGCTTGCTGCGGATAGCACCCCCGCCGCCGTCGCGGAGACAACCAAGCAGGGTATCGACGTGGAACGTGTGATGCTCTTCGGCGCCTCTCGCAATCCGCGTCGACTGCGCTCGGCCGTCCGAGCCGGTCGTAAAGGAGACCTCACCGTCGGGGATCAACGCTAGCCGGGCATCCAACCCGACATCCTGCCGACCCAGCGTCGTCTCTCCGTAGGCGGAGCGGCGGAGCACGAGTTTTCTCGACAGGCCGGAAAGCGTGCCGAGAGACTGGTTTTCGTCGACAGCGTAGCCCCTGTACTGGTCGGAAGCGATGGTGCTCCCTCGGGCCGTTAGCCTAAACGATAGACGAAGCATTGGCAAGTTGATTTGGAGGACGGCAAGGTCCTGGTCAAAGGCCAGTTCAATCGATTCGGACCGTTCGAGCGGCCCAAAGATGGTGTGCATGATGCGTGCCGTGTTGCTGTGGATGTCCACGACGCTGATGGCGGAACCCGCCCGGGTGAGGCGGGCGGTCGTCGCGGGGCCGCTGGAGAAGTCGTCGAGCACGTAGTAATGCTCCGCTGGGGAAGGCCCGACATCCTGCAGTGTCTGCCAAGCTGCGGGATGCGGTCGAAACTCGATTCTTCTCTGGCCCACCACGAGCCAGTGCGTGTAGCCGGTCATCCAGCGTCTGGGGATATTCTTGAAGTCGAACAACCCTGGAGGGATCAACTCGTAGCCCACGCTGTCCTTGACAGACCGCACGACCAACGTTGTTGAGTGCACACCGAGCATGGCAAAGTGGAGCTCGTGGCCATGGTACCTGGAGGTGGCTAGGTACTGCATGCCCTGGCTTCGCAGGTACGACGGGACGACGGTGAACACGGCGTGCCCAAACAATCTTTTATAGGTCCAGTCCCACCGGAAGCTCTCCGGGAGAGCTGCGAACGGCGAACCGCCCACCATGAAGCAGCCCGTCAGGAGATCGTACCGCAGCGAGAGCGCATCCTTTTCGGTGGGCGCGGCGGGCATGCTGGCAACAAGCACGTGCTGGCGCGGCGCGGGTGCCGGCAACCACTCGGCCCCGCGTGCGTACGAGTCCCAGACCGCTCCGGCCGCCATGTCGAGGCAAGGGCTCCCTTGGGCGACGATGAGGTCCTTCAGCAGCAGCTCGGTCTCATACGACAACCGGCGCCAGCGGTGGAGGAACACGTCCAGGATGGGCGTGGTGGGATGGTCAGCCATGCGCGGTTGCATGTGCTCGGCGGCGCGGATCGACGCTTCGAGCAGCAAAGCCGACTCGCCGTTCTCCGAGAGCACAAAGGGCGCGTGCGCGGTGCCGACGTCAAAGGTAGCATGGCATAGGAGCGCCATCATGTGGGCGTGCCGGGCTAGGCTGCTCCGCCGCTCTTCCTCGGCCGCACCGCAGCTGCGCAGCTGCGCATCTAGCCGTCGGGCCCGGCCCGCTGTCTCGTGGCGGAGGCGCTGCAGATACGCCAGACAGCGGTCCTGCACAGGGCGGTGGGGGGAAGCGGAGAGCAGCCGGACAGCGAGGCTCACCAGGATGCACAGCGAGACCTCCGACTCCCACGTTCTCGCCACGCGGCCTAGGGCGTCTTCGAGGGCCGCGAGGAGCGAGTCGCCAAAACGCTGCTCCCCCAGAATGGCGTGGGTGCTGCGGAGGGCATTATTTTGGCCTTCGGCCCGCGGCCCCGCTTCGTTGGCGGCTTGCATGACGAGAAAGAAGGCTTCAGGGCGGTTCAGGTCGAGCGATGGTATCGTCAACTGCAGCAGGATGTTGTGCCACTGCAGCTGTGAGCCGGCCCTCAGGCCGCCAAAAGCCCGGAACTCGTCCAGCGTCATGTTCTCCGGGCACAGCGGCTGTGCCGCGAGCACATCGTTGGCGGTATGCGCTGTGCCGAGGATCCACCTCCGCAATATCGGGGAATGGCCACTCGGCGGATAATAGTAGTGCTGCGCCGTGCTCGACGATGGAGACATGTCTGAGAATATGCAGCCGTCGAAGATATGCTTGAGGGGAAACGGCTCGGCGGAACGGCTCGTCGAAGATTCGTACAGAAGCTTCCCTGTACTGGTATCAAACTCAACCGCAAGGTGGAAGCGTCCGGGTCCACCACCTTCGCGATGCGACCACAGGCTGTGAACAACCAAGGGGTGGTCGCCAGGGTAGTACTTCGGATGCGGGGACTTGGGCAGGATGTCGCGGAATCTGGTCAGGACGCCCAGCGTGGTGTTTCTCCAAGCCACAACAACGGATGGGGCTTTGAGCTCGAAGACCACGGCCTTCGCCGCCACCAAGTTCCTAGGCAGTGGCCAGAGGAAGAAAGTTGAATACATCTCAGTGACTTTGGCTTTCGCAGCCCACATAGCATATTCGGCGTTTCTCGCTATCTCTTCGGTTTGGGATAGCCCGTTGCCTGCTGCTGCTCTCACATTTGCTGTATCTCTCGCAGCCGCCGGCGAGGCTTTTGAGGGCTCTGCAGCCCCCACCGCTTGTTTGGCCAGCTCATTGTACTTCTGCTCTGCAAGCCTCGCAGCTTCCACAGCGCTTGCCGCCCGCTTTTGGTCTTCGGCATATGCGGCTTCGGCCCTGCGGAGGATATTTTGGTGCAGTTGTTGATGTTGCGGCGATGCGTCGTAATAGCGGGCGGCAAAGCATGTTTCGGACCAAGTCCCGTCGCCGGATCCGAACTGCCACGGAGGGCCGTTTGATCCCGCACCCGCCCTCCGTCGCGCGAGGTAGTCCTCTACCCTGGCAAGCCGCTCCAGCTGCTCTCGTTTGTGCAGCACCAAGCCATCGAAAACGCCAGCCGGGAACCCAGGGGCGTATTCGTGCAGTAAGGGAACCAGAGTTGCCGCCGAGATATCCAAGGTGATCCACAGCTCCATCATGGTCAGATTCATTGCCGATAAGCTCTCGGGGTCATCCCGGTATAGGCTAGTCGCGGCCCCCTGATACCGCTGGAGGATGTGGTCAAGCTTTCTGTAGGATTCCATAACCTTGGTTACTGCGGACTCGGACTGGTGGCCCGGCCACAGGATTGGTGTGGATTCCATTGCGTCCCCCCGGCCCCCCGGCCCCCCCCTCCCGACCGCCGCCAAAATACCTCTAAGAACCGTGTTGGACGAGGAAATAAAAGGATAGAAACCAACTTCCAACAAAACTCTGCAAGGAATTGGAGAATATATAAAGATGAGGCGGGTGCGAAATCTCCAAGTTTGTAATTGCCGTGAAGGGAGAAATTAAAAGACGTCAAGAAGCATTAGGGGTAAAGAGTCGAGCGGAAGGACTTGCGGTCAAGAAGAGATGCAAAGCCCGCCGCGCGAGGCGTGACGTGGCGCTCTCCTGGTCTCTGTCAACTGGCAAGCGGAATTTGCCGCTTGCGCAGTGTGCTCAAAGAAGCTAGCCTTTGGAGTTCGGATCTGACAGTCGACAGTCTCCTCCACATGAGACAGGCCGCTGGTGGCTGGTTTTGATGAGGTACCGTGGCGCTGTAGCAAAATATTGTTAGCCCACCGATGCTCCGAGGAAGATGGCGTGTTCGTATCCAAGTCATGTCAACCGATTCTTGGAGCTGGGCAAATCGCCCTGCGGTAATCTAGTCAATTGAACTGCTTATTTTGATCTCCACGATACCTTCTATTCAATTGCACATTTGTTTGGTTTCGGTTCTTCGTGGACACTGTACATCGTTTCATTACCCCTGTTTCGGACGTTTTGGAGAACGAACTTACTTCTTCGGGCCATCCGGCGGTCAGGCTGAAAACCACGCCTACCAGCTCACATCTTGCAGCCCGATCTGCGACACGTGGCTCCCAACCTACCTACCTTAGGTAGCTGCAGACGCTATTTGGGAGAGCTTGACAAAAATCCTCCACCAAAAAAACAAACAAAAAAACGATACTCGGTGCAGTTGTTCCCACGGTTAAATAAAACGCCAAGCAAGGGCAGTCCACCAACTAATCGTGACCCATGGCGGACGACGGCTTATATTACCTAATCCGCCACATTTTCCTGCCTCCAAAGCTCCAGCGTTACGACGACATCTCTGTGTCAAAGGAATGGGAGCTGCTGGATACAGCCTGCGATGCCTTGAGGCGATCTCGCTCGTGCCTCGACGCTACGCAAACCCCAGCGGTCGATCGCTGCATCCGGATGCTGGAAGGCATGCTGGATAGATGGGAAACCACCAGCCCATGGCTGCGTCCTGATGTATTTGCACGGCAGCTGGCGGATCTTGAGGAAAATGGTATGGTACCTTGTCTATGCCCTGACGAACGGGGCAGACAACGCCAAGACCAACAAGCTGATGCAACGAGCCTACCTAATCCTAGATTGCCTAGCGGTATACATTCACGGACAGAATTCTGGGCTTCTCGTCACTCGGCTGGGCGTCGAGATGCGCTTCGAGTCGATGGAGCTTCTCGCTCCTGTCGAGGTCGTCATGGGCTGCCCAGGGCGGCTCCAACGCCACTTTCCTACCCGCGCCGTCGCCGTCGCTCGGAGCCGCGTACTCGACCCTGCATTCTTGCGGCCATTCCTGGATGTTCTCAGCCGTATTGAGCTAGATGCCAAGAGACCGCTCTTCCATGACCTCCAGCGAATGCTGAGGACGCCGGAGGAGAAGACAATGCCGTTCGACCCTAGGCTGGTTAACGACATGATCATGGGGGTACTACGCGGCATCGGTCGCAGTATGGCAGATGAAATCGACTGCGTATATAAAAACAGCAGAGAGGAAGCAATATTGGAAAAGTGGTACACGGATAATGGTAGAAAGTGCCACGAGTTCCACTTGCGCAGGTCGCCACTGTGGTTTCTAATCAGGGTTGCTCTACAGCTTACGCTACAGCGTGCTGCAGGGCAACGTGGACGGGGCGGCGACGACGACGACGATGACGGCAACCATACCCACCATGGGCGGCCACTTTACAAGGCGCTCATGATTTTCCTCATGAGCTGCGTTCTCGAGAGAGCAGCTAGTCACAACGTGCCGCATGACCTTCTCTTATTTGTGAAGACCAAAATTAGCCAGCGAATCCTGAAGCTGGGGCCAGCACCTGCGGAAGCGGCATGGTCCAATTTCCCGCGCGAGGTTCTTCACCGTGTGGACGTTATGCTCACGAAAAGCTGGGATGCCATCCAGTCAGACAACCCGCACCCGCTTTCCGGCCTCTCTGGGCTTGACTTCGGCCGGGACACCCTGCTGACCGTTGATTACCTGGTGCCGTACTTGGCGTGGATCAAGAAGAGAGAGCCAGAGCAGACTCTGGACGATGGGGGCTTCTCATTTCCTTTCCATCGATATGGAGGAGATGATTCGCCGAGAGACGCGTTTAGCAACACGGAGAATCACGGCTACTTTGAGCTCGCCGATTTCGAGAACTGGGTCGAAGCCCGGGCCAACAAGGACGCCAAGCTGAGCTGGGGCCTGAGCCCGGCCGAGGGGGAAGACGGTGCCGCGGCATGCGGCCAAGATGCAGTGCCCATCAGTAGGGCCGTCAATAAGGGGTCACAGGGCCTTGTTCGCAGCATCTCTGCCGGCCAATCTAGCGACAGCGGGTGGCTGCGGCTTGTGGACAACGTTTTCGCCCCGGAATTCTGGGCCAGACACCAGGCGGCTGACGAGTGGCCACAAGCTCCTTCTCGGCTGTGTGACAGCTGTGGCACGCTCCAGGTCTTGGACGAGAATTTTGAGCTCTTTGTGCGCCCGATTCAGAAGTCTGAAGATTGCGATCTGTGCGAAATGCTCTACAAGGTGCTCTGGCCGCACGGAGAAGTGTCAAATCGGCCGGTCAGAGTGCGCAGGCAAGGGACAAACCTATGGGCGGACGGGCAGAGTTCGCCTGTGCTAAGGATGTGCGTCGGGCCGGAATGGCAAGGGGATGGCACGGTCCAGATCGGGCCGCCACAGCTCCTGGAGAGGGCTAGTCCCTCGTATTACGGGCTACTTCGGAGCTGGCTGCGGCACTGCGATGATACACACGGGGACTACGGTTGCTACACCGAGTCTCAGGCCATCTTGCCAACCAGGGTGATTGATGTGGGGGACGGAAGCGACGGCCAGAACTATTTACGCCTCTTGCACACGAAATCTTCGGACCGCGGCCGGTATGTAGCCCTCTCCCACTGCTGGGGCAAGCCGGATGCCGAGGAGAGAGGAAGAAACTGCACCTTTAAAGGAAACCTAGAGGCGCGCTGTCGGCGTATCAATCTAGCCGAACTCGGTAAGACGTTCCAGGACGCGGTCAAGGTCACCCGTGCGCTTGGGCAACGCTATCTCTGGATCGACTCGCTTTGTATCGTACAGGAAGACACTGACGACTGGGCACGGGAATCCATGCGCATGGCAGCCGTCTTCTCGTCGGCGTATTACGTCATCGCAGCTACGGCTGCCGACGGAGGGGATAGCGGGTTCCTGAAGTCGCCGCCGCTGACCCAGCCTGTCGTACTGTCCACGCCATCGGGCGCTCCACTTTATCTCTGCAGGACGATTGACGACTTTGAGGGCGACGTTGAGGATGCTGGTCTTAGCTGTCGCGGCTGGGTCCTACAGGAACGCGCACTAGCACGGCGGACGATCCACTTCAGCGCTGGCCAAACATACTGGGAATGCGGCCGCGGTATCCACTGCGAGAGCATGTCCCTGTTGAGCAGGTGTGTTTCCCTCCCCCCCCCTACCTCAAACCTTTCCCCCCCTATTACTCACTGAAAATTTTTCCATGTCTAGCCAACATGCTAGCTTCTTTGGGGACCCTCAGTTTCCCAGGCTCGCCATAGCACAAATGACTGCCACCAACGACAATACAGCGCACCGTGTCTTCCAGGTTATCTTCCAGACGTACTCGCGGCTAGATCTCACACGCGCTACCGACAGACCCGCGGCCATTGCTGGCCTGGAGCGCCGCCTGGCCGACGAGATGCGGTCGCCCGTTGCTTTTGGCATTTTTGACAGTCCGAAATATCTCCACCGAAGCCTCCTATGGCGACGGGGGAACGACTCGCTCCTCCAGAGGATCGCACGCGGCAATCCGCACCTGCAAGTGCCGACGTGGTCGTGGATGGCATACACGGGACCCATCGACTACCTAGACGTGGCGGGGGCCGAAGTCGAGTGGAGCTCAATCTCCTTGGAGATGATCAGCTCAGGGCCAGCAGTACTGAAGGCACCCGTCACGGAGTTCACAGCCGAGATGCTGCGGCATTCAAGTCGTCTTGTCCTAGACACCTGCCACACAGTCGATGTCCGGAACCTGAAATGCGTCGTGGTCGCCCAGGAGCTGGGGTCACCAGAGAGCGAGGGGGAGAGCGGAGCATGCTACATCCTAGTTGTTTCGCCAGCACAGACAACGAGCACATATGCCGAGTACGAAAGACTCGGCGTCGCTGTCGTTTGCAGGGCTCATCTAGCGCTAGACAGCGGATGCGAGCGCGTGAGCATCATCTAACGTCCCGAGCAGCGCGGGAATTTTATTACGAAGTTAGTAACGAGTTCAAATTTAGCCACCACATTCCAATCTACCAGTATTACTATTATTGATATTTATGGTTGCAAGGAGGCGGCAATTCACAACTTTGGCTACCTATAGCTAAAGTGACGGGGTGGTCTCAGCTCGTATAGGTAGTTAGGCACATCTCAGTTCGCACAGGAACGGGGTGTATCTGTCAGAAACGTTCCACACTAACAACTTAGACAACTGGATTAGTTGAAAAGCGGTTACAACCGGTTGATCCTGTTTCTTAATCGCCCCTCTAGCGCCTGCCAGAGAGTTCCCTGTAGCGTCCTTTTGGTCAAGGAGGCAGTTGTTCAATGGATAACGGGTCAAGGGGCGGGTTTTTTAGGGTCATCTTGGAGAGAGCATGGAGGTATTTGGAAATTTGCCCTTGCACATTGAGCGCGAGACAGGATCCGTGTCAGGAACTGCAGGTTATACTACAGCCATCGATACGAAGATATGGAACTAGAGGGCAAGGGCCAAACAAGTCCATCCATGGGGTTGGGTAAGTGAAGGGGCTAGCGCTCGAATCCTGACGCAGACAAAACCGTACCTTACAAGATTCTAAGAAGCATATAGGTGTTGTTGTTTGAGAGTGTTCCATGCAATCAAATAAAATCGCACGACTGCGCTTCTTCTCTTATCTGGTGGCTAACTAAAGATTTGTAGCCAAGAACCTTGCAAACCACCTCGTAGTGGTTCTGCCAATAGTTAACGTACTGCAAGTACAGGTCTCCGCAGCAGAAAAATTTACCTCGTGAGCAAAGCAGACACCAACCCAGGCGAGGGCAGCTTGCGGCTCGGCCTGTACGGCCTTGTCTACTGTTCCGCACATAGCTTCACCGCAGCCGAGTGGGAGAGGTTACATGAGTAAGGCTGTGGTGATACCACACCAACACAACATGTCGAGAATTGCCTAAGTGGACTGCTGTAATGCGCGTTGGCAAGAGTCGATAATACACCAACGTCCAAATATAAGAGGTCATTGTCGGTCTAATGGCTAGCTGCATTATTTCTAACATTAACTCCAACATTACTCAAACCGCGTTGCCTCGTTCCCCCTTCCCGTGCCGTTCCTCTCAACGTCATCTCAAGATCTAGCTGAAAGGCTACTAAGAAAATCATATTAAAAGGTAAACAGTGGTACACGCTCAAAAACCCAAAACACCCAGTACAGCTCCTGGTAATTCTTAGTGGGAAGACCAATCGTGTTTCCCGTTAGGACAGCCACGGCGTAGTCACCCGAGAGGAAGTAAGCCAAACTGCAGACTAGACCCGACACGACTAGAATATGCAGAGTGGCACCTGCTTGAGGACGGCCTTTCTTGAGCCATGAAATCAGCGAGACGAAGGCAACGAATCCCGAGCTGCACGCCATGACGACTAAGAAGATGGGCAGTGGGTCCCAGCGGCCGTTGAGCCTCTTGCTCTCTAAAAAGGATATTAGCGTCCGCTATACTGCATAGCTAAGGAACAAGCGAGGAGAAATAGGGGTGGGAGCAGGTTGCGACTCACTCGACATCTGTGCCATAGCATAAATAGACGCATACGAGACGCCGTACAGGATTGCCCCCCAGAAAACCATGCCCCGGATGAGTCCGACCTCGGTCGTCTCATACTTGACGCGTCGACGCATGGCGAAGTAGCGGTGCACGTTGACGGCGTCGAGCATTAGGCTCAGGACCACTTGCATGGCGGCCAGGACAACCAGGGCCTGCGTCTCCTGGACGTGCGACAGGGTGAAGATGGCAATCCCGATGGAAACGAGGGACGAGCCGACGGTTGAGCACATGTTGAAAAAGTTATATTTGAGGTACCGCCGGGGCATCCAGGGCCTGCGGCCGTAGAAGTGGCAGCTCATGACCCAGAGAGTGAGCATGTGCGAGATGACTCCCAAGACGCCATATGGCAGGCTGTACTGCTGGAACTTCTCTTCGAGCGCCTTGTCATCGGCGTCGGGGACGGTGACATTGTTGGTAGCGGCGAGGGACCGGCCCGCGCAGAGAACGAGAAGGAGAATGGGAGCCGGAAGGCTCCGGGCGTGAGCGAGTGTCATCTTGGCGTGGAAGGTCGTGAAGCTGCGGTTGCGATCCCATCAAATCCGGTGGCAGGAAATAATGAGGGGAGAGAAAACATTTGGGTGTGTCCGCTCCGGCAAGTGGGAGCACCATCTTATCCATAAAGTGCAGCGCTTAGAATGATAAAAGGCCGCGGGCTAGATTCTCGTGGCGTGAAAGAGACCCCTTCCTCACAAGATTCTCAGCCCCTGAGGCTTGCGGGCGGGTCGTTTCACTAGCCTATCAATGGCCTTTTTCTGGCGCCGTGGCGTTACGATCGTGTGATTACTGAAGCGTGGCGTTCTGTCTCGCTCTGAAACCTCAGACTATTGACCTGCAAGGGGCTAAGGGGCATGTGAGCTAGACCACCCGCGTTTCTGTTCTTGTGGGGGTTTCTTAGCGAGGCTATCACCAAAAAAAATCAGTTTACGGAATATACGGCTCGCATCCCGTCTTTGATCCCTTGCTTCACGGCAGCCTCCTTCTCGGTCTTTTCAGGCCGGCCCGGACGAGCTGCTCCATTTGGGACCATCGCTTCTCGGCGTTCTGTTCGATCTCGTTCTTCTGGGACGCGAGGCTTGTTGAACTCGAATCGCCTCCGCTGAGTTCACGAGACAGGATCTTCTCGTATGCGTCTACTATATCGGATTCATCTGCTTTGAGCTCATCGTAGGCTTGGTTCCAAAGTCGTTCTCGCAGGCCCTGCACCTAATTGTCCAGAGACCCCCTTTGTGGCACTTTGGCGTTTACACCGTGCCTGCAGCCGCCGGCCTATGGATGTAGCCCGAGTCGCCACCCCGCTTGTAAAATTTCCGTTTCGCGTTTCTCTATAAACTGGAAAAACGAAGAGGCAAAACGTTTCTGTGCCTTACACTCTTATGGTGAACATGTCTGCCCGTAGACACGATTCAACCCCTGTCCTCGCCATATGGTCCCATCTACTGTTAGATCCTCCTTTGCTAGATCCACCAGTGAGCAGCAGTTCGCCGACTGGACCCCAAAGTTTCACTCGCTCACAAATATCCACTCCAGCCAATCAACAGCCGCAGCTCTGTATTGATACCTTGCGGCACAAGTTCGCGCTTGAGTTAGTCTATCGAATGAGGGCTGAACATAATAACTGCTTGGTCATCTGGATGCCGGTAATGAGTAAAGAGAGCCTTGAGTAGGTACATCTTAACGCCGCCGTATAACTTGGCATATCCGGATGTGAAGATGATAAGGCTGACGTTAAGAGACTTTTTCGAGACCACCTAAGCAGCGAGAATGCAGGCCAATGGCTCCTGGTGTTCGACAACGCCGACGACATCGACATGTGGGTGGACAAATTTGCGGCCGAATCTGGCCGTCAGATTAACTGCCTCCCAAGAAGCAGCTACGGATCCATCATCTTCACGACGCGGCGACAAGAAGACTGCAGTTAGGCTTGCTGGCCGAAACGTGGTAGAAATATTGGAAATAGACGAAGCCGGCGGTAAGCATGCTACAGAAATACCTAGTAGATCAGGGGCTCAGTAGCTCAGAAGTTACGCGGCCTTACTGGCCAGGCTCACTTATCTCCCGCAAGCCATTATTCAGGCCACAGTGTACATTAACGTGAACGGAATAGGCTTTAGAGACTATCTATCGCTTCTGGAAGAGCAAGAGGAGGACGTAATCGATTTCCTTGGCGAGGATTTCGAAGACGAAGGGCGATATTGCGACCTGAAGAACCCAGTGGCCACCACTTGGCTTATCTCCTTCGAGCAAATCCGGCAGCGCGACCCCCTTGCGGCGGACTACCTCTCTTTCATGGCTTGTGTAGACGCCAAAGACATTCCGCAATTGCTTCTTCCACCGGGTTAATCGCGGAAGAGAGAGGCAGACGCTATAGGGACGCTGCAGGGTTATTCGTTTATTATTAAGCGGTCTGCAGACTTAGCTGTAAACCTCCATCAATTAGTGCACTTGGCGACGAGGAACTGGCTCCGGAAGGAAGCGTTGCTGCCCGGTTGGGCCGGCAGAGCTATCGTAAGACTGGCAGAAGTGCTGGGAGATGTCGGCTATGAGAATAGAGTGGTGTGGAGGTTGTATATGCCGCATGCATATTACGCGCTCGGGCTAAGGCTTACCGGCGAGGACGATGAGGACAGGCTTAATCTGTTATGGAAATATGGAATAAATCTCTACTCTGACGGTCGGTGCCGGGAAGCGGAAGCGCCATGCGAGCGAGTGATGGAGACTCGCAAGACGAAGCTCGGGGCCGATCATCCAGACACGCTGACCATCATGGCCAACCTGGCGTTGACGTACAGGAAGCAGGGCCGGTGGGAGGAAGCGGAGGAACTACAGGCCAAGAAACTTGAAATCTGTACAAAGGTGCTTGGTCCGAGGCACCCCGACATGCTAATCAGCATGAGTAATCTCGCTTTTATTTGGAAAGATAGGGCTCGTCCCCTACGAGAAATTGGGTAGAGGTGCGAGACGCTGAACGTCAGTATCGATGCGTCCCTCCAGAAATAGATACCACCACACACGTGGGGGTCCAGCACTAGGTCCCCTACAAGGCCGGTTTTACAGCTTGAGACCCATACGCCAGAGCATGACAAAATGGATAGCAGTATACAAGTATATTAATTAGTACACGCAGTGATCATTCCTGACGTTGGGCCGGCAGTATCGAAGCACCCTCTCCTCGAGCGGAAACCTCTCGTCGCCGATGCAATCTGGGCATTGCGTATTCTGCAAAAGGAGAGGGAAATCGTCAGGTCCGGGAGATTCTTGCTTGATTACAACCTCGGCTTGGGTCCTTGCCCGGATCCGACGGCTCCTAGCCATTTCTCGTCTTCCACAGAGTGCCTGGGTGAGCTCCACGGCCTGTATACGCAGCTCGAAGATCTCCTCTTCGCTTAGATTTTGCAATTGGAAGCAAAGGATCTTGGCCAGCTCAGCACGCTCGGGGATGCTGAGGTCGATGGCGGGCGCGACGTACTCATCATCCTCAACTTCTCCCCTCGCCTGCCTCTCGACATCCCATGTTGGGCGATAGTAAAATTTATACTTGTGGTAGGCCCGCACGATCGCCTTATCGCGCTTTGCCCGCTTAGTCCTAATTTGTGTGCCGCGTTTGCGAATCTCCATCTCGCTGCCCCGGCCCTTGATCCGGAACCGGTCTTTTTGAGCTCGGCCCTCCGATTTTCCAGCTTCATAATCTCCGGGGCGGGCGGCATATTCTTCCAGATCTCGTCCGGAACCATGTCTCTCTTTGCGTGTGGGTCACGCGTAAGACTGATGTGCGTGACCATCTTGATCAGTTTATCCTGGGCTTGCTTGCCCAACATAGTATTCTGAATGTCAAACTCCACTGCTACATTTAGGTAGGCGCCGTAAAAGGTTGTCCAGCGTGGGTCATGACGCATCATTTGGTCTCGGACGGTATCGGGTGCTTTGCCTATCAGAGGGCACCTCTTTAGCATGCTCCCCCGGGCAAGAGTATCGGGACGGACTTACCGTTCACCTTGTTAGCAGTCCACCTCCGCCAGGCTCTTGGTCCCAACTCCTGCTCCAAGCCGGCGTCTAGCGTTTGCTTTATCGCAACATCTCTCAAGACCCAATAGGGGAGGGGTTCAACCCGGTATCCGCACCCGGATCCTCCTTCGGCTCTGGTTTCGGGTCTACACGAATAGGATCCGACGTAGCTGGAGGAGGACCGTCATCCATCCGGCGAAGGACTGGAACTTTAAGCTTCTCCTCCTTCCACCGCAGCGGCGTACACTGTACGGGTCCCAAATTCCTAACGTTAAAAACCCGTCTCGCGCTCGTCAAACTAGGGGCGTCGAATGCGTTGTCGCGGAGAGCAAGACCCACAATGACAGTAATTGGGCACAAGATCAATATGTCGGCGGTAAAGAGGAAGTAGATGGTCCTGGAACTGGTGAGATGAAGCTGAGCTAATGCAAACAGGAGGGAGTACGTATGGCCTTGGCTTGCGGTCTTCGCCTTTGTGATGGATGAGTTTCATCGCCATTACCAGCCCGTCTTTGCCGGTCTCGGGTGACGGACAACTGCTAGCAGGATATCTCCGTAGCAGAGCGCCTTGGAACGGTCCCGCTTTCTGATTGCTTGCGAGAGCATATCTTCTAGGAGCCGCCATTTCTTCTTCGGCGCCTCCTTATCCTCGGAATTCTCGTTGTCGGAATCCTCGTGCCTAGCCCACGTCGATCCAAACAACTCCTCCAGGGAGCCATCCTTAGGCGGCTTTCTCTCGTTGTCTACAAACTCGGCGGCACGGCCTCCGGTATATCCCTTAAGGAGGTAAATTCCCCACAGATCCATGCGCTGGCACCACCACTGTCGATGCCACCAAAAGCGGTGGCCAAATCCACCCAATTGGGCGGCACCAACAGCGTTTTCTCGACTTATTGTGTAAATAGGTTAAAAGTTAGTAATACGGATTTAATAAAAGAAGGGAGGTGATATTTAAAATTTTAATAAATAACGTTTAGAACTGTAACGTTAATACCGTATTATAACCTACACTTAGTATAAACTTAAAAGATTAGTTAAGTTAAGATAAAGTATATGTTAAACTTCAGGAACCCACAGGGCTGTAGTACAGCGGCTGTGGCTCAGAGGAAGAAGTGCAGTGCTGGTCCAAGCCGTACTACAGTGCCGTAGGCACTGCAGGAAGCAAACGAAGGCCTGAATTACAGGGCAGTGCCACTGTAAATAAGGGTGTTGCAGCGAATATTAACGCTGGAAACAAGAGGATCCAAAAGGCAGTGCCTTGTACAATGACTGGAATGGAGTGGAATTGCTTGCTTAACTAGAATTAGATACAGGAGAGTAGAGAGCCTGTTATAGGCTGTGGGAGGCTCTGGAAGAATTCCAGAGCCTTCTGTAAAGTGGAACTAACTAATACAACAGTGGAATAGTACTGTTCTGAACCATTCTACGTAGTTCTGTTGACGTAGTGGCTGACGTGGCCACTGTGATGTTCTAGTTGATTCTGTGGGGCAGTAGCCCCACTGGATTCAGGGAGTTCCACCCCCTTGAAGTCCAGAAGGTTCGGAGTAGTCCAGGGGCCCCAAGGGGCCCTGGAGTGGGTTGGAATCTTCTGGAACCCTCTGGTGTTCCAGAAGATTCGGCTGGTGGTTTCGGGGTACGCAACCACATTACAGGGTACCCGGTACAAGGTACTCAGTGGCTAGAAAAATTAACAGTATATAATACGATGTTAAAGACTAAGGGGCGTTTTAAAAACAGTTTATTAAGCTAACACTTTTAAACCGGAGTATATTATTATTATAGGTTGCTATAACTATAATATATGATGATACGTTTAAACAGTAAGATACAAATGAATAATGTAATATTAGCGTAAGGAACTAAAGTCCTTTATAGTTATTATAGTCACGATAATGACTATCTATACTAACTATTTCCTAAAGTACTTTTTACCTTTCTCTATTACTTTAGAAAGTTATACTTTCAGATTATAAATCACTGCTCCCTAGTGTTTAGCTTACTCTGTAATAGAGCAGTGTTGCTAAGACAGAGTATTCTCTAACTAGCCAGCACAGTGTCTTGCGCGGGGAATCCCTCGGGCCGTGCCGGCCCAGCTAGCGGCCTACAGGCTCGTCACACAGGAATATAAGTCGAAATTACTTCTTATTATTATTAGCCGGATTTGCTGACTAATTAGTGTGTAAAAAATAAGTCATTAGTACGTCAAGCGAGTGAGACTCTTAATTGTTAAAAGCACTGCACTCTGGATTCTGTGGAATTAAAGTAGTTGTAACTGGTGATTCTATTGCTCTTCGGCTTTCTGGCTCAGCCAGAGAACCTTCCTTATAGCTGTGAATAGTGGCAAGCCGTGTGGCAAAGCCACGCGGTTATAATTGCGCGTCTGTGGCAATGGTTACAAATCTATTATTCTGGTAGTTTCTAGACTCATCTTTCTGACAGTTCTAGCCTCTGGCCAGAACCCCTTTCTTTCTGGAAATAACGTTAAAGGGCGTGGAGCGTTTGGTAGGACTACGAAATGTTCGCGAAACCTTAGGGAAGCTAAAATTTCGCGATAGTTAAGATTACGTACCCTCATATCCATAGTCGACGCCGCTACATTCCCGGACTCCCATTTGGCCGTACAAGCTTAGTACATGTGGAATGACATTGCCGTCAAGTCTGAAATTGTCTACCGGAATGATGAGACAAGGTTCCGCATCGTGTATAGCGACACGCCTCTCGCCTCTCCCGCTAATCTCGTGGCCAAGAGGAGTGGCACGGACATCAACGTCTTCTGGACCGGAGGGACACAGCCCGACAAGACGTCGACACTGAGCTTTATTGCAAGGACGCGAAGCGCATGGTGCGCTCTTCCTTCATATTGTTAGACCCAATCCCAGGAAATGCATCCCCAGCCTGGATGCAAAGTCATGACCAGAGAGCAGCTAAATGAGGGCGATATTAACTCCGTCGTCGCAGGCGCGAGTCTGCTCCCTGCCGCGGGGACGCTATATCTCCTGGCTGAGGTGACCGCCACAGTATCGTTCTCACTCACTATCAAGATTGGCGAGGGCTCTAACTGGGATATGGAGACGGGGATCCTCACCCTTCTCGCTGAAAGAAGTAAGCCATTCGACACAGTCAGCAGACCTCTTCGTTTCCAGGCTGCCATTGTTCCTCCCGGCACAGCGGAGGTAGATGGGTTTGAGGTGATGAGGTCAAGGTGCGATCGGGTGAGCCGAGGATAAGCCGACAGGGAGCCGGATATGCTGGAGGTGTTTTGTTATGTACATCCTTACTGGCTCACCCCGCAACGGATAATATTTTTTTTGGCACGCAACCACAGAAGTACCTAGACTCACATATAAAATTCGCCTTGTCAGCATGTATTATCAGGTATTGAGTCCGCACGTTCGTCCTTACCACAGCTTGGCAAAGGTACCCCGCACCCTGCTGCCCAAAATAAATAGCGCGATTCCGGTGCCTAATTTCTCATTACATTTCATGAAGTGTCTGTCAGGTTCACACAAACACCAGTCCATCGGCCACTTTGAAACGGTTAGCCAAACATGTCGATTCAGCCCCAATGGAGTGTTAACGAAACCTCTGGACAAATTGTGTCAGCAATCGGAAGAGTTATCGCTGCGGCAGCGAGCGACAATGTCCAAGCCTTTGCGATACTAGCCTGCGAACAATTCGGCAATACGCTTGCGATATGCGACGAGACACTGAGGAAAGTCGAGACTGAAGTTCTGCCGTCGCCGCCACCTATTGCTATACAGTTTTTGAAGGCAGCTGTGGGTTACTCCACCAGCGACTGCGCGACCCAGCTTGGGGGGAGTGAGGCAGGTCTCCGCTTCCTCGGACTGGCAGCTGCTCTCATCAACTCTACCAACCTCTTCCATGGAGCAAAGGCTATCAATATCATGCTGAGAAGCACAGCATCTGACCTGAGGCTACTTCCAACGGTCCAACAGCTGAGAGACTTGTTAGCCAGTCTTGAGGCAAGGTCGCAGCGTTGTGGATTCGCAGAAAACGTCACGGGATGGCACATATTCCTACTTGAAACCGTGGTCCCTCACCTCTACGGAGACAATAATCGTCAGGGTCTCAATGAGGGTAGGCCGGAGGATTGGCAGAACTCCCTCCTCAGGACTGCGCCTTCCCCAGAAATGGTGACGCAACTGGTAGATACCTTTCGCCAGTTGGCCAGGATCGGCGATTCGACTATCGTCGGGGCGACAATCAAAGTCACCACAGCTGCTCCCTGGGTAATCGCTTTTACAAAGTGGTGCCTCGGACTTCCCCCATCCGTTTATACGGAAGATAAGCGACAGTTTTTGGGCCAGTCACTTTCTCCAGTCACCATCGTGATCCTAATGCCGAGGGCAAACATGGAAAACGGGCTAGAAGTTTCCATTCACAACAGTATCGACAATCTTAATCACCTTGTTGCGCTGGGGTCTACCGAGTGGTACTACGGGATGGTCCGGATCGAGAAATATGGCGAATGGCTCCTCCAGGAGCTTGGGTTCAGAGGTGAACTCGTTCGGGTGGTTTACGAAGCACTTGAGTACGGCATTCCGCAAATTCTCAAGATATTAAGATATCCAGATATTGATTTGCTGCCTCGGTCCACGAGTGTTGGACAGTCACAACGCCACACCGTCGCCACTACGAGCGATCACAGTCTTCACATGTTACCAAGCGCCCACGACATTGTCGCTATGTACTCGAGGCTTCTGAATCCAAGTCGGCCACCTCAGTTCTCCTTTCTTAGCGACCATGAGCTAATCTCCGACCTCCCTCTAATCAAACGTCAGCTCGAATCCCTCGCCCAAACATGCCAGTGTGCTCAATGCCATCGGATTACGGACACGCCTGCCGGCTCGGAAAGGGCGATTTGCCGCAAGGCTTCGTTCTTCGGCTCAATATCGTTCATAATTGCCGACATACTTGTTCTATCGCTTATCTCTTCCCCAGCACCCTTACTTGTGAGGGCCTCACTCCATCGAGAATCCGGTGTCGAGGCGGAAATATCTCGTTATCTCAGACATGGGGGGAAGGATCTCAGAACTGGGACGCTAAGCCTTTCGTATTCGGATATCCTTGCTTGGGCCAGGGATATGGTCGGTCACAAAGTGGATGTCGATGATGAAGACGGTAACACGCTTCTGACCGCCGGCAAGGGTCAAGTTCTCTACCCAGTCATCTTCGAGACCTTCAAGATCGAGAGGAAAGGCTACATAGAACTAACTTGTCTTCCTGGCAATTTGAAGTATGAGGGAGAGACATACCGAGTGGTTATGGGGGGTGATGGTGTTTGGGGTGCAGATGACCTCGTTAATCCCAGCATTGGGAGCACGGAGGTGCGGGCACCACTCAATCTTTTCCCGGATATAAACGTCTACTGGAAGCTAAGAGCGCAGGATGGAGGTGTGCTTCACGTCAGCCTCGCAGCTCGGTCTCGAAGGGGACGCCACTCAATGGTAGAGCTGAACCCTATGGACTTTCTCTGGCATATCAGGCAAACCCTCTTTTTAGAGCGATGTCCTCACGATGGTCGCAATGAGCTTAGTGCTGCGGACCGTTTCTGCTCTTACGCCAGCCCCTTTGATGACCATACAGAGCCTTGCGAGTCTTCCTCTCACGTCAAAGTTGTCGCGGTCGATCGTGCGGATGATGTTCGATTTTTTGCACTTACCCGCACGCAGGTACCGCTCGTTTTGCGCGGGGATGCGTGCCTCAGTTGCTGTCTTGACCTATGCCGGGAAGCTGATGTTCACGTTTTAGTCGTGTAGACTTTTTAGGAGTTGTTTTCTATTCAGTTCAACGTGGCTTGGATAAGAATGTGTGGTAGTTCATGTAGCCGCGAATTTAGGTAGAATTCAGGCAGGCGTTGAACGATATTGTTATCAATTGTTAGCAATTGTAACACCCAGAGACGTGATGCTGGGAGCGGAGATGCCGTGCACTGCCTGAGGGCCAGTCAGACTGAGCCACCAAGGGCAGGTAAGATGGATCCCACGATGGTTGTATAAGAAGGGCTCTCTGGCGAAAACCTGGAAATGTTTGACGTTACAACACATGCTCCTCAGGTCTCAGTTGCTTGAACTGGCCAATTCAAGCCAACACGCTTCGAGGAACCAGATCAGACCGTTTACACTCAGTGCTAGAGCCAAAGAAAGTAGGTGAATAGATGATGAGACTTTTGCTTGGTGTCGTGTGTTGAGGGGTGCAAGAACTGGTCAGCTTGGAGTCGTCCCTGATCCCACTGGTTGGCCTGAGATGAGACGAATAGAAAACTGGTCTGAATAGAGATTTCAGCCTGCAGGTTCTCATCTGACTCACTTCTTGGCCCAGACGTGTTGCTTACCCAGCCCTCAACTTGGACAGGAAAGAAATCCCAATTCGGCCGGCAATCGAGATCAAATACTGGCTCTGTGACATCCGGTCCCGCTCATTTTTGACGAAGCATGTAACACATGTCCAAACGCGAATCACTTCATAACGCAAGAGTCAGAGCCAGTCGCGAAGTCCTCCCAGTTCACTCAAACCAATTGCATGTCCATTTCCACGCATCTCAAAAGAACCTCTTACATCCAGGGAAAATCTTACTATTCGATATCAGCAACGCTGATTCCCCACGCTAACGACACTCTATTGCAGGCTAACCTTTTTTCCACCCCCTAAATGCATGC
>Ga0247780_1000855_pt1 | contig 23714 bp, 22 predicted proteins | sample UWRJL079202R5_FD_179927 | JGI IMG/M metagenome (GOLD analysis project Ga0247780, IMG submission 179927) | Plant litter microbial communities from Arlington Agricultural Research Station in Wisconsin, United States - UWRJ-L079-202R-5 | ecosystem: Environmental > Terrestrial > Plant litter >... | reverse complement strand
AGGCGCTCCTTCTCGCTCATCACCCGGGTCTTCTTCTCCGGGCCGGCGATCACGCGCATGATCCCCTCCTCCAGCTCCTTCATCGAGATCTCGCGCGTGCCCGAGCGGGCGGTCAGCAGCGCCGCCTCGTTGATCAGGTTGGCGAGGTCGGCGCCGGTGAAGCCCGGAGTCTGGCCGGCAAGGGTGTCGAGGTCGATTTCGTGGGCCAGCGGCTTACCACGAGTGTGGACCTCGAGGATGTGCTTGCGGCCCTTGCGGTCGGGGCGGTCGACGACCACCTGGCGATCGAAGCGGCCGGGCCGCAGCAGGGCCGGGTCGAGGATGTCGGGCCTGTTGGTGGCGGCGATGAGGATGATGTTGTCCTTCATTTCGAAGCCGTCCATCTCGACCAGCAACTGGTTCAGCGTCTGCTCGCGCTCGTCGTGGCCGCCCCCCATGCCAGCCCCGCGGTGGCGGCCGACGGCATCGATCTCGTCCATGAAGATGATGCAGGGGGAGTTCTGTTTGGCCTGCTCGAAGAGGTCGCGGACGCGGCTGGCGCCGACCCCGACGAACATCTCGACGAAGTCCGAGCCGGAGATCGAGAAGAAGGGAACGCCGGCCTCGCCGGCGACGGCGCGCGCCAGCAGCGTCTTGCCGGTGCCCGGAGGCCCGTAGAGCAGGACGCCCTTGGGGATCCGCGCGCCAAGCGCCTGGAACTTCTTCGGGTTCTCGAGGAATTCCTTGATCTCCTCGAGCTCCTGGACCGCCTCGTCGACGCCGGCGACGTCGCGGAAGGTGATTTTCGGCGCGTCCACGGACATCCGCTTCGCTTTCGATTTGCCGAAGTTCATCACCCGCGAGCCGCCGCCCTGCATCTGGTTCATCAGGAAGATCCAGAAAGCGAAGAAGAGGATGAACGGCAGGATCAGAGTCAGCAGCGAGAGCAGGCCCGAGCTGCCGGAGTCGTTGACGCGCGTTTCGACGTCGTTGCGTTCGAGCAGCTCGATCAGCCGCGGCTCGGTGTAAGGCGGGTAGCCGGTGGAGAAGCTTTCGCCGTTCGCTTTCTTGACGTCGAGCGAGTTGTCCTTCGGATTGACCGTCACCTCGGCGATCCGGCCTTCGGCGATCAGCCCGCCTTTCTGCTTGATCAGCTCGTTATAGGCAGGCGGCTCGGGGCCGGAGTCGTTGCTGATCACCCGCTGAGCGACGAAGGCCAGGATGACCACCAGCAGGATCGGAAATGCCGCACTTTTGAAAAAGCGCCTCAAGGGTGAAATCAGCGTACCAGGGGTGTTTTTTCCGTCTACTCGGCCAGCGCCGCGACGTAATCGAGGTTGCGGTACCGCTGGGCGTGGTCGAGGCCGTAGCCGATGGCGAACCGGTTGGGGATCTCGAACCCGACGTACCGGGGCGAGAGATCGACGCGCAGGCGCTCCGGCTTGGTCAGGAGGGCGCAGACCTCGAGGGACGCCGGTTCGCGAGCGCCGAGGTTGCGCATCAGGTACTGCAGGGTCAGGCCGGAGTCGATGATGTCCTCGACGATCAGCACGTGACGGCCCTCGATCGGGGCGTCGAGGTCCTTGAGGATGCGGACCACGCCCGAGGAGTCGGTCTGAGAGCCGTAACTGGAGACGGCCATGAAGTCGATCTCGCAGGGCACGTCGAGCGAGCGCATCAGGTCGGCGAGGAAGAGGACCGCGCCCTTGAGGACTCCGACCATGAACAGCTCGCGCCCCGCGTAGTCGCGGCTGATCTTGGCGCCGAGCTCGGCGACCCGCCGCTGAAGGTCATCTCTGGCGACGAGGGTCTCGCCGATCGCAGGGTCGCTCACGAGCGGCAGTCTAGATATAAGCCGTTGGGCCGGAGACGCCCCTTAGAGACGCCCCTTATATAGACGCCTCAGGCCCGTCGGCCTCTCGGGTCGCGCGGAGGACGCCCGCCTCGACGACGGCGCGAACGCCGGCGCCGAGGTCGAGCTTGGCGACGCCGGTGCGGCGCAGGCTGGCGACCTGCTCGGCGAAGCGGGCGGCGCCGGCGACGGGGCGCCCGGCGGCGCCGTCGGCAAGCCGCTGCAGCACGAGGCGCCGCAGGGCGGGCGGCAGCTCGGCGAAGCGCGCGAGCGCGATCGTGCTTCTCGGCGCCTCCGCCGAGCCGCGGAGCTCGGCGTCGACCAAAGCGTCGAGGACCTCGGCCTCGTCGCGCAGCAACGCCGCCGTCCGCAACACGTTCTCGGCGGCCGACGGATGGATCTTGCCCAGCTCGGGAAGGAGCCCGTGCCGGACACGGTTGCGGGCGTAGGCGGGCTCGGCGTTGCTGGCGTCCTCGCGCCAGGTCAGGCCGCGCTGCTCGCAATACGCGGTCGTCTCGGCCCGGGTGAACCCGAGCAGGGGGCGGGCGAGGCGGCCGTCGTGCGGCTTCATCCCCAGCAGGGCGCGGCGGCTCGGCGAGGAGGCAAGCCGGTAGAGGATCGTCTCGACCTGATCGTCCGCCGTGTGGCCGGTCACGATCGTCGCTCCGGCGGCCAGCGCCAGCCGGGCGGCCGCGGCGTAGCGGACGTCGCGGGCCCAGGACTGCAGGTTGCCGGGGCCCTCGGGTCGCCTCGGGCGCTCGATCTCCAGGTCGGTCCCGAGCATCTCGCAGAGCTCCGCGCAATGGCGCTCGTCCTCATCGGAGTCGTCGCGCAGGCCGTAGTTGACGTGCAGCGCGGTGACCCAATCGGAGCCGGCGGCGCGGACCGCGAGGTCGAGCATGCAGACCGAGTCCCGACCTCCCGAGAGCATCGCCACGACCGGCGAGCCCGGCGCGATCGTTCCCTCGGCAAGCACCTTCTCGAGCATCTCGTCGGCGTCCACGAACCGAGTCTAGGAGTCGCTGAAGGGTTCTACCCCCCAGGACACGTACAACCCTTCAGCGACTGACGATCAGGCGGCGCGGACCACGAAGAGGTCGGTGGGGGCGGGGAAGCCCTTCAGCGTGACCTGCCCGATCGGCTCGAAGCCGAGGCGCTCCCGGCCCCGGCTGGCGGCGGCGACGCTGTCGGTCACGAGGACCTCGCCCGCGAGGGCGCGGTTGACGACCCTGTGGGCGAGGTTCACCTGGCTGCCGAAGTAGTCGCCGTCCCGGTACACGGCCTCGCCGCAGTGGATGCCGACCCGCGGCCGTGGCCGCTGCGGGAAGCGACCGAGGAACTCCACCGCCCACTCGGTCAGCGTCGGCGCATCGGGGGAGACGACCATCACCTCGTCGCCGATCGTCTTCACGATCGTCGCCTCCCGGGGGAGGGTCGCTTCCACCCCCTCGACGAAGGCCTCGACCACGTCGAGCGCCTCAATGTCTCCCTCCTCCTCCGTGTAGCGCGTGAACCCCGTCAAATCGATGAAGCAGAGCGTGACCGTGACCTGACCCAGCTCGATTTCGGCGGTGTCGGTCGCCAGCCCCGACTCCATGTGGCCGACGACGTCCTGGTCGATGAAGAAGCGCAGGTAGCGGTTGTGGAGGTACTCGGTCAGCGGCGCCGCCAGCGGCAGGATGTCGGCCGCCAGCTCGCCCATCTCGGCCGCCATCTCCAGCTCCGGAACGGCGTCCCGGATCAGCGGTTCGTGCACGTAGAGGTGGAACAGGCGCACCTCGGCATCGGCGATCCGGCGCATCGACTGGACGTAGACCCGCACCAGCTGCAGGAAGGCGACGAGCGGGAAGCCGGCGGCCAGCACGCGGGCGCAGTGCCGCAGCGCCGCCGCGTCTTCGGGGGCGAGGTCGCGCTGCTGACCCTTCGGCGTCCCCAGGATCACGAGCATGCGCTCGATCAGCTCCGGCTCCAGGCCGGTTTCCTCGGCCACGTCGTCGACCGAGACGGTCTCTTTGGAGCCGGAGAACAGTTCGCCGGCGAAACCAAAGGCAAGCCGTCCCTCCCGTCCCGCCTGACGCAGATCCTCGAGCGAGTACCCGCGCTCCCGCATCTGCGCCACGACCCGCGCCTGCGCCGCAGCCGCGGCCGTCCATCGTCCCCGCCGCACCGGCACGATCTTCTCGGCCGCCCACCGTTTCAGCGTGCTCGCCGGCACCCCCGACCGCCGCGCCGCCTCACTCAAGGAAATCCGCTCGTCAGCCATCCGGCCGAGGCTAGCCACTGAGGCGGCTGTCCGGAGCCGGTCCGGGGAGGGTGTCCGCTCCCTCCCCGGAGCACTGCCGGCTCCGATCGCTACGTCGGAATCTCCGACTCCTCGTGCAGCTGGAGGACCGGCTCTCCCCCCTCACCGGTGCGGATGCGAATCGCCTCCTCCACCGGCAGGACGAAGATCTTGCCGTCGCCGACCTCGCCCGTCCGGGCGTGCTTGAGGATCGTCTCGACGACGATCGACTTGTCCTTGTCCTCGACCACGATCTCCAGCTTCACCTTCGGCCGGACGTTGACGGTGAGCGTCGAGCCCCGGTACCGCTCGACGATCCCCTTCTGGCGGCCGGACCCCTTGGCCTCGAGGATCGACAGGGAGGGAAATCCCCTGTCGAGCAACTCGGCCCGGATCGGCTCGAACGCCTCGTGGCGTATGAACGCCTCTATCTTCTTCATGCGCCCAGCCTCCTAGTTGGTCTCGGTTGCGGTCATCTGGGCCGGGGCGGGCGCCGGGACGGCTGCTCGCGAGCCCATCGTCTGCGGCATCCCCGTCGAGTACTCCGGCTGGGGGATGAACTGCTCCGGGTACCCGTACATGCCGTGGGAGCTGATGTCCAGCCCCGCGTCCTCCTCCTCGGCCGGAACCCGCAGCCCGATCGTCGCTTTGATCAGCGCGAACGTGGCGATCGAGATCGTGAACACGACCACGAAGGTGAACAGGACCGCCAGGCCCTGGACCCCGAGCTGGCCGAGCGCGGCGCCGAACGACGCGTCGCCGAAGATCCCGTACCAGATCCCCGGACCGGCTCCTTCGACGATCAGCCGCGGCGAGGCGAAGATGCCGACCGCCATGGTCCCCCAGATGCCGGCCAGGCCGTGCGCCGAGAGGGCGCCGACCGGGTCGTCGAGCAGCCGGTCGATCGCCAGCACCGCGTAGACGACGATCAAGCCGGCGACGAAGCCGATGATCGGCGCCGCCCAGTACTCGACGAAGCCAGATGGAGCGGTGATGCCGACCAGGCCGGCGATCGCCCCGTTGCCGGCCATGCCGACGTCGAGCGTCCTGCTCTTCATATAGACGGCGAGCGAGGCGCCGATGACTCCCGCCGCGGCGGCCAGCTGCGTGTTCAGCATGACCTCGCCGAAGAACGAGGCCGACGTTTCGAAAGTCGAGCCGCCGTTGAAGCCGAACCAGCCGATCCAGAGGATGATCACCCCGAGGCCGACCAGCGGCATCGAGTGGCCGGGGATCGCCCGGGGCTTGCCGTTGGCGTCGTACTTGCCGATCCTCGGACCGAGCAGCAGCAGGGCGGCGAGGGCGCCGACCGCGCCGGTGAGGTGGACCACGGAGGAGCCGGCGAAGTCCATCACCGGCTTGCCGCCGATGTCGGAGAGCAGCCCCCCGCCCCAGACCGCGTGCGCGATCAGCGGGTAGATCACGGCGCCGAAGACGAGCGCGTAGATCACGTAGGCGCCGAACTTGATCCGCTCCAGGGTCGTTCCCCAGACGATCGCCAGGGAAACCGCCGCGAAGGCGAGGCCGTAGAGCATCAGCATCGCGTCGCCGCCGGCGACGTTGAACGCTTCTTCGCCCTGGCCGATCGCCTGGTCGAAGTGGAAGAAGAAGCCGCTGGTGCCGAAGAGGTCGTTGCCGCCGCCTTCGGCCACGCCGTAGCCGATCGCCCACCAGGCGATCGTCACGATCGCCAGGTTGATGAGGATCTTGGCGACGCCGGTGCCGACGTTCTTCTGCCGCGAGAAGCCGATCTCGAGGAACATGAAGCCGGCCTGCATCAGGAAGACCAGTACGCAGGCGACCGCGACCCAGACCATGTCCAGCTCGCTCGTCTTTTCGGCAAGCGTTTCGGCAACCGTCGCCGCCGACGCCGCCGACGGCAGCACCAGCGCGGCAAACGCCGCTAACGCAACGGCGATCCCCATCTTCTTTCGCATCGAACGTTCCTCCTTGCCCACCGAGCCCAGGCTGCGGCGGTCGCGGGTTTGGCGATTCCGTCAGCCACGGTAGATCCGGCCCGGCGCGCTGCATTTAGACGGCTGGAGGAAATCCAGGGGGATCGACTGTTACGAGTGGCAAGCGCGAGCTGCGCAGGGCGATCGCCGCATATGAGCAGGAGGTCCCCGCCGGGGAGCCCACCGTCTCACTAGGGTCGGCCGACCATGCCCGCCCGACTCCGCCCTACGAGCTCAGTCGCCGCTGAGGCGATCCTGGTCGGCGATCCCGGCCGCGCCCTGATGCTGGCCCAGGAGCTGCTGGAGCAGCCGAAGATGTGCAACCACGCCCGCGGCCTCTGGGGATACTCGGGCCGGACGCCGGCCGGACGGGAGCTGACCGTGCAGTCGACCGGGATGGGCGGACCCAGCGCCGCGGTCGTCCTGGGCGACCTGGCGGAGCTGGGGGTGCGGCGGGCGATCCGGGTCGGCACCTGCACGGCGCTGCGTCCCGAGCTCGCTCTCGGCCAACTGGTCTCCGTTGCCGAGGCACACGCCTGGAGCGGTGGAGGCGCCGGCGCGGCCATCGCACCTGACCCGTCCCTCGCCGCCACGCTGGCGGCACGGCTGGGCACGGAGGCCAGGCCGGCGACCGTCGCCAGCCTCGACACCCTCCACGGCGGCGGCGACCCGCCCCCTGTCAGGGCCGGGGACGTCGCCGACATGCAGACCGCCTCCCTCTTCGTCAAGGCGCCGGTCCTCAGAGTGGCCCTGGCGGCGGTGTTGATCGTGGCGGAGGACGCGTGGGGCGCTGCGCTGGACGAGGAGGGGGCGGGGCGAGCCGCGGCTCGCGCGGGCGCCGCTGCCGCAGCGGCTCTCTAACCCTCGAGTTGAGGGTTAGGCTTTGCTCTTCTTGGGCGTCCTTTTCGGCTTCTCGGTCGTCGCCAGCTGCCGCCGGATCGCACCGATGTCCCGCCCGAGGTCGTCGAGGCGCTCCTCCACGTCCTCGAGGCGCTGGGAGAGGGAACGCAGTCGGCGCTCCACCCGTTCCACGTCGGTTGCGGAAGACAGGTTGAGCGCGCTCATCGCGGCCTGCTGGGCCTCGATCGCCTTCTCCCGGGCGCCAAAAGCCGCCGAGATCGCGTTGTGCAGCGTGGGGTTGTCGATCAGGGCCTGAGCGAGCTCGCCGATCGCCTGCTCGCTACGCGCCCGCAGCCCATCCTGCTCGTCTTGGTCGTAGGTCACTTCGCCGCCTTTCCCGTTTCCGTTGCGGCCAGCTTAACGAGCGCATCCGGCTCGGCTGAAACGCTGCCGGGTGCAGGCATGACGTCTACATTGATTAAGGCCTTGTTGGGGGGCGGTCCAGGCCGTTGCACCCCCCCATGGGAATCAGTAGCCTCGGCTCGCTTGCCGCATGGGGAGGATGCGGATGCGCTTTCCGCAATTTCCGCAGTCCGTGGCAGGGAACACCGAGGCCCACTGGGATGAGAGCCAAGATCTCACTGATCGTCGTACTCGCCAGCTTCCTGGCGTTGTCGGCGCTGGGCGTCGGCATGGCCGGCGCCGAGCCGGTCGGCGACGGAACCGCCGCGGAAGCTCCGGCCGCGACGACGACCACGGCGGTCCCGTCCCTGCAGGCCCCGGCCTGTGCCAACGGCCTCGACGACGACGGGGACGGCCTCGCCGACCTGTCCGACCCCGACTGCAGTTCCTCGACCGCAACCAGCGAGGCGCCCGCGGCCCCGGTCGAAGCCAGCCCGGCCACCCCGGTGCCGGCCCCCGAAGCACCCGTCGAGGCCCCGGCCAAGCCGAAGCCCGGGGGTGTCGAGCAGGGCGCCGCCATCGACGGCGGCAGCACCGGTGGTCCCGGGTCCGTGACCCGGAACCAGAGCCTCGGAGAACCGGGCTCGGGGGAGGGCGCGGACGGAGGGGTCAGCGCCCCCAGCGCCACCGGCGGCGGCGACCAGCCGCTGGCGGACGGTCCGGATGGCGGTTCCCGGTTCTCGGCCGGCGGCAGTCCGACCGGGGCCAATCCGACGACCACGATCGCGCCCTTCGGACCGGCGCCGATCGGCGTCCCCAACTTCATCATCGACTCCTTCGAGATCCCTCCCTTCCTGCTCCCGATCTACCAGGCCTGCGGCACCGAATACGGCATCCCCTGGGAGGTGCTCGCCTCGATCAACAAAATCGAGTCGGCGTTCGGGACCAACCTCAACGTCTCCAGCGCGGGCGCCGTCGGTTGGATGCAGTTCCTCCCCTCCAGCTGGGAGGCCTTCGGCGTGGACGCCAACGGCGACGGCCGCAAAGATCCCTACAACCCCGTCGACGCGATCTGCGCCGCGGCCAACTACCTGGAGCTCGCCGGCGGCAAGGAGAATCTCTACGACGCGATCTTCGCCTACAACCACGCCGACTGGTACGTGCAGGAGGTGCTGCTCTACGCACGCGCCTACGGCCAGCTGCCCTCCGATCTGGTTGGCTCGCTGACCGGCCTGACCGAGGGAGCGCACTTCCCGATCGCCGCCGACGCCCGCTACGCCGACGACATCTCCGCCCGGGCGGCGCTGAAGAGCTCGGGCGGGGACGACGCCGACGCCGCAATCGTCTCCTCCTCGCCCACCCGACGGGGGATCAACATCTTCTCCCGCGAGGGCGCGCCGGTGGTCGCCGTCAACGACGGCGTCATTCGCAAGCTCGGCAGCTCGCCGAGGCTCGGCAAGTTCGTCGTCCTCGAAGACACCTACGGCAATCGATACACCTACGCGGAGCTGGGCGAGGTGGTCCAGGACGGTCGCCTGGTGGTGATGCCGACCGGCAAGGAGAAGCGGGTCCCGGTCGAAAGCCAGAATCTGCGGCCGCGCCTGCGCGCCCTTCCGAGCCGCGCCGGCGAGGCAGAGCAGGAGCGTGAAGCCGAGGTCGAGGACGGCGCCCGGGTCGCAGCCGCCGGCGGAACCCTAAAGGTCGGGTCGAAGGTGATCGCCGGCACCGTCCTGGGGCGCGTCGGCGCCGCGGCCGACGAGGTCGACTCCCACATCAACTTCTCGATCCGCCCCGCCGGCCGCGGCGCCCCGCGGATCGACCCGAAGCCGATCCTCGACGGCTGGAAGCTGCTGGAGGCGACGGCGATCTACAGGGCGAAGGGCAAGAACCCCTTCACCTCCCCCCTCAGCGGCGCCGGGGTGTTGCTGCTCTCCAAGGAGGCGCTGCAGAAGCGGGTCCTGGCGGACGACGGGCTTTCGATCTACTCCTGCGGGCGCGAAGACATCGCCAGCGGCTTCACCGACCGGCGAGTCCTGGCGATGCTGGCGTACCTGAGCTCGAAGGGCTACGAACTCACGGTCACCTCGCTCACCTGCGGCCACGGCTACCTGACCGCCTCCGGCAACGTCTCCGAGCACAGCACCGGCGACGCGGTGGACATCGCGATGATCAACGGCGTGCCGGTGACCGGCAACCAGGGGCCGGGGACGCTGGCCGGCAACCTGATCCGCGAGGTGCTGCGCCTCCAGGGCACGATGCAGCCCCACCAGGTGATCTCGCTCGAGGACCTGCCAGGGCCGACCAGCTTCGCGATGGCGGACCATTTCGACCACGTCCACGTCGGCTACCAGGCGATCGAAAGCGCCCGGGACGCCCGATACGCGGCGCTGCTCAAACCCGATCAGTGGCAGCGCCTAGTCGATCGCCTCGGTCAGATCGACAATCCCGAGGTGCCGGTCAAGCCGTCTGAGTTCTCGCTGCCGGACGACGAGAAGTCCAGCGGCGGCACGACCGCCGAGCGGTAGCGCCAAGGCCTCTTAAGGCAGACTGCCGGGTCTGAGCAAGCTATTTGGATTCGCGCAGCTGGATTTTGCCGGGACCCTGTCGTTGGCCGACGGGCGCTACCTGGCGCGGGACGAGGAGGGTGAGAAGGTTCTCGTGCTCCAGACGGTGGGAGCGCGGCAGGGTCCGGGGCGGCGGAGGTGGCGGCCGCGTGACGCCGAGACGGGGGCGGAGCCGACGGCGCTGCCGCTGACGCGGGTTACGGGGGTGCGGGCGTTTGCGCCGTTCGGGAGCGCGGAAGAGGCCGCCAAGTGGCTGGATGAGGCGGTCGAGGCGGAGGATACGGCGGGGGTTTTGCTGGACGACGCCGCGGGGCTGCTGAACCGCGCCCTGCATGCGCAGGCGGTCGCGGCGGCGGATCCGTACGGGCGTGAGCTGGCGCCGGAGCGTGCGGTGGCGGCGCGAATCGGCTACGGCCGCGGCGAGGAGGTAGCGGAGAGTGGCTTCAGCGACGCGCGCGAGGTCGACATCTGGACCGGCGGAGCGTCGCGAAGGCGGCGACGCCAGGAGGACCTGCGGCCGCAGGAGCGAGTCGCCGGGGTGCTTGGCGGCCGCGAGCGGCTCGACGCCTGCGAGACGCTGCTGCTGCGGGCACGCGCCGACCTCGACGCCGGGCGGATGCGCGAGGCGGCGCTGCAGCTGCGAGTCGGGCTCGAGGCGCTGCTGGTCGAGATGAAGGGGGCCCTCTCCGATCCCGATCACGAGGAGGACCTCGGAACGCTGAGCAGCCGCCGCGCCGAGGTCGGCGAGGCGGCGAACGCCGCTCTCGCCGGCGAGCTCAGCCTCGAGCAGGCCCGCAGCACGCGGGAGCTGATCGAGCTCTGCGAGCGGGTGCTGCGGCGCCGACGCGTGCTGCGCGGCTAGCGAACGGCACTTCAGACGGCCCCGAGAGCGAGGCGGTGCGCGACGACGTCGTCGAGCAGGGAGGCGGCGAGGTGGTGAGCTTCCTCGAGCGCGACGCCGTCGATCGAGGGCACTCCGATCACCGTCAGTCCCGCCGCGCGGGCCGCCGCGACCCCGGTCGGCGAGTCCTCCAGGGCGACGACTGCGGGGCCCGGCTCGACGCCGAGGCGCCTGCAGGCCTCGAGATAGGGATCGGGCGCCGGCTTCGGCGCCGCGACCTCGTGAGCGCTGAGGACGACGTCGAAGTGGTCCTCGAACCCGACCAGCTCCAGCGAGCGGACGACGAAGGCCAGCGGGGAGTTGGAGACGAGCCCGATCGGCGTGCCGCGCAGGCGCAGCGCGTGCAGCAGCTCCCGAGCGCCGATCATCGCCTCGACCCCGTGCTCGAGCTCGGCGACGACCAGCGCGTTCAGCTCCTCGATCAGCTCGCCTGCACGCCCAGGCTCCTCCAGCCGCCTTTCCAGAACGGCGCCGGCGATCTCGGCCGAGGTGCCGACGAGCTCCCGCTTGTCGGCGGGGGTGAACGCCGTACCGCGGCGCTCGAAGAGATCTTCCTCCGCCCGGGTCCAAACCGACTCCGTGTCGAGGAGAAGGCCGTCGTTGTCGAAGACGACGGCCTCGGGGGCGGCGGGGTCCATGGCCGCATCATCGCGAACATGCAATAGGTTCGCTACATGCCGTTTCACATAGAGATCAGCTCAGCGGTCGAATGCGCTCGTGTGCTCAACCTAGATGAGCCGGAACTGCGCCGGGACATCCTCGAACCGTGGGTGGCGGGGCTCCGCTTCGAGTTCGGCGGGCGCGGCTGGCAGCCGCGCGAGAGCCGGCTGACGATCCTCGAGGGCCCTCCGCTCGGCTCGGATCTGGGCCCGGTAGACGGCTGGTCGAGCGCGCTGCGCGCCGCCGAGGACGTGACCCGCCCGATGCTCGAAGCGGCCGAGGCCAGCGCCCCGGCGCAGATGGCCGTGGAGGTCGCGGCCGATTCGGTCGAGGCGGCCGCGCAGGAGCTCCGCTCCGGCAAGCCGCCGAGGCAGATCTCCTGGACCCGGGCCGCGGAGCGGATCGGCGCGCGGGACCCGGACGTCGCCGCGGTGATCCTCGTCGTCAAGCGGCCGCTGATCGAGTGGCCGGAGCTCTAGCGGCGCCCGCTCAACCGAGCGCGGCCAGAACCGCGCCGAGCTCCTCGACCACCTCGCCCCCGAGCTTCAGCTCGGCGTCGGCGTCGTAGGGCGTCTCCCCCTTGGTGACGATCGCCAGGCGCCCGCCGCGCTCGAGGGTCAGCTGCGGCAGCCCCGCCACCGGGTAGACGGCAAGGGAGGAGCCGACGCAGATCATCAGCTCGGCGCGCTCGGCCAGGTCGCGGGCGCGGGTCATCGCACTCTCCGGCAGCAGCTCGCCGAAGAGGACGACGTCGGGTTTGACGCGGCCGCCGCATCGGGAGCAGAGCGCGACTCCCTCCCCGTCGAAGAGATCGTCCATCTCCTCGAGCTCGAAGGTCGTCGCACAGCGGGTGCAGGAGGAGGTCTCGATCGAGCCGTGCACCTCGACCACGTTGCGCGACCCCGCCGCCCGGTGCAGGCGGTCGATGTTCTGCGTGACCACGCCCTCGATCAGGCCGCGGCGCTCCAGCTCGGCCAGCGCCTCGTGCGCCGGGTTCGGTCGTTTGTCGCCGAGCGACTGGAAGCGCGGCCGGTAATAAGACCAGAAGCGAGCCGGGTCGCGCTCGAAGACGTCGATGTGGGCCACTTCCATCGGGTCGACGTTCGCCCAGAGCCCGGTCTCCGGGGTGCGGAAGTCGGGGATGCCGGACGGCACCGACACCCCGGCGCCGGTGAGGGCGACGGTGCGGCGCGACCCGCGGATCAGCTCCGCGAGTCGCGCCGCCGTCGTCGTGTCGGCTACTTGCCGCTCCACCTGGGGGTGCGCTTGGCGAGGAAGGCGCCGATGCCCTCCTTCGCGTCGTCGCTGGCGAAGGCGGTGGCGAAGCCCTGCTTCTCGGCCTCGATGCCCTCGTCGAGGTCGCCCTTGTGGGAGACCGTCTTGATCTGCTCGACCGCCAGCGGCGCCTGGCCGGCCAGCTTGCGCCCCCACATCAGGGCCGTCTCGAACAGCTCGTGGTCGGGGACCACCCGGTTGGCCAGCCCCAGTTCCAGCGCCTCCTCGGAGAGGACGGCATCGCCGACCAGGTTCATCTCCAGCGCCCTGTTGGGGCCGATCAGCCGGGCCAGGCGCTGGGTCCCGCCGAAGCCGGGGATGATCCCCAGCTTGATCTCCGGCTGGCCGAAGACGGCGGCCTCGGCGGCGATCCGCACGTCGCAGGCCATCGCCACCTCGCAACCGCCGCCGAAGGCAATCGAGTTGACGGCGGCGATCGTGGCGACGCGCGAGGTGCCGAACTCGCGCAGCAGGGCGTGGGCGGTGTGGATCAGCTCCTCCCCCTCCGCTCTGTCCATCTGCGTGAACGCCTTGATGTCGGCGCCGGCCGAGAACACGACCGGCACCGAGGAGGCGATCACCATCGCCCCGACTCCGTCGGCCGCCTTGACCCGCTCCCAGACGGTTCCGAGGTCGCGGATCACGTCGGGCGAGACCGCGTTCATCGGCAGGTTGGCGAGCCAGGCCACGGCGACCTCGCCGCGCGTCTCCAGCTTCACCGTCTCCGCCTGCTCGCCCTCGTCCGGCTGCGGGTACGGGTAGAAGCCCTGGCCGGCGCCGAGGCCGAGCCGACCCTGCGCCACCAGCCGCTTCAGGGTCACGGGCGGCGCGAAGCGCTCGCCGTGCTTCTCCTGCAGCTGCTCGAGCTGCTCCAGCACCTTGTCGAGCCCTTCGACGTCGGCTTTCCAGAACGGCGGCAGCAGGCCCCGGCGCGGGTCGAGGCCGGCGCCGGCCATCATCCCGAGGTCGATGTCGCGGACCGAGCAGATCCCTTCCTCGACCAGCAGGCAGGCCTCGATCAGGGCGCGGCCCGTGAACATCGCCACCAGTTCCTCGGCGTCCGGGGCGGCGTCGCCCGGGATCGTCTGCTCGCCGTCCTTGAAGAAGCCCTCGCCGCCGCTCTTGGCGCCCAGCTTGCCTTCGCCGACCAGCTTCCGCAGGCCCTCGTGGACGTAGAAGGTCTCGCCGTAGGAGGCGTTGAGGTGTTCGGCGACGTGCAGGACGGTGTCGAGGCCGAGCAGGTCGGTGAGGAAGAACGGGCCCATCGGGGCGACCTGGGCGGCCGCGATCGCCTCGTCGATCGCCTTCAAGGAGAGCCCGTGGTCCTCCTGGGCGCGCCATATCTCGCCGATCGTCGCCATCAGGATTTTGTTGACGACGAAGCCGGGCACCTCACCGCAGACGATCGGCTGCTTCTTGATCGCCTGGGCGAAGTTGTAGGCGGCGGTGGCGGTCTCCTGCGAGGTGTCCTCGCCGACGATCACCTCGACCAGCGGCATCACCGAGGCCGGGTAGAAGAAGTGGAAGCCGACGACCTTGTCGGCGCGCAGCGTCGCTTCGCCGATCTCGGTGATCGAGAGCGAGGAGGTGTTCGAGGAGAGGATCGCGTGCCCGGGGGTGGCGGCGTCGATCTCGCGGAAGACGGCCTGCTTGATCTCCATCTTCTCCGGCACCGCCTCGATCACGAAGTCGACGTCGCCGAACTCCTCGTAGGTCGTGGCGCCGATGACCCGACCCATCACCTCGGCGAGGCGGGCATCGGCCTGCTCCTGCGTCAGCTTCTCCTTCTTGACCAGCCGGGCGAGCTGACCCTCGGTGACCGAGCGGGCCTTCTCGATCGCGGCGTCGACGAACTTCTGGTCGATGTCCTTGACGACGACTGGGATGTCGGCGGCCGCGATCGCCTGTGCGATCTCGCCGCCCATCGTGCCTCCGCCGACGACGGCGGCCTTCGAAACGAACATGAAGTGTGGATCCTCTCCGTTTGGCTTGGCAGGGCGGCGTGCGCCGCGCTCGCGGAGGCTATCCGTTTCGCTTCGCGCCTTCCGCCGCGGCCCCAGGCGCCGCCCGGGTGCCTTTTGTCGCCCACAGGGCGACAAAAGGCACCTGGGCGGTTAAAGGGGTCCGTCCCAACTGTCGATAGAGCCGTTTCATGCGCAGGGGGATCAAGGTCTGGGGAGTGTGTGGCGCGCTCGCGCTTGCCGTGATCGCGGGGCCCGCCGGGTCGGCAAGCGCCGCGGCGCCGCGGGCCGAGCTGACGCCGGGCGGGCGGGCGATCGCGCCCGCCGCGGCGCCCGCCGCGGTCGAGGCGATGATCGAAGCCGCGAACCGGATCCGGCGCCGCCCCTACCACTGGGGCGGCGGCCATCGCAGCTGGAACGCCCGCGGCTACGACTGCTCGGGCTCGGTCAGCTACGTGATGCACGCCGCCGGACTGCTCGACTGGCCGCTGGACTCGACCGGGTTCATGCGCTGGGGCGGCGGCGGCGCCGGCAGCTGGGTCCGCATCTACGCCAACAAGGAGCACGTCTTCGCCGTCATCGCCGGCCTGCGCTGGGACACCTCCTACAGCGAAGACGGGGACCGCACGGGCCCCGGCTGGAGCGAACAGATGCGCCCGACCGCCGGCTTCCGCCTTCGCCACCCGCTCGGCCTGCTCAGCGCCGAACCCCTCGCCGCCCCCTAGCGCGCATCCGACGTTGACCACACCAGGGTGTGGTCAACCTCCGACACGCGGGACAAGGGTCCGCCGAGAAAGACTGTACGGCGGTACAAAGGCGTTAGAGGCGCGCGCCCATTAGGCTCTTTTGGCTTTTTATAAGGGGGAGTGAACCCGTTAATCGATCGCGCCCGCGACCGGGTGCGCCAAGTGAGGATCAGCCAAGCGATGACTCGTATCCGCCAGCAGAACGTGACCGCCGCGCAGTGGAGCTCGAACGGGGAGGCCCTCGGTGCGCACGACCTGACCCTCCCCGAGAACGAAGCCTTCGGCGCCAACGTCTTCTCGATCGCCGTCCAGCGCGAACGGCTGCCCGGGGACGTCTTCGAGAAGCTGCAGGCGACCCTGGCAGGCGGCGAGGCACTCGACCCGAGCCTGGCCGACTCCGTCGCCGAGGCGATGAAGGACTGGGCGCTGGAGAAGGGCGCCACCCACTACACCCACATGTTCCAGCCGCTGACCGGCTCGACCGCGGAGAAGCACGACTCCTTCTTCGAGCCTGCCGGCGAGGGCACCTCGCTCGCCGGCTTCTCCGGCAAGGAGCTGATCCAGGGCGAGCCCGACGCTTCCTCCTTCCCCACCGGCGGCGTCCGCGCGACCTTCGAGGCTCGCGGCTACACCGCCTGGGACCCGACCAGCCCGGCCTTCATCCTCGAGAACCCGAACGGCGCCCTGCTCTGCATCCCAACCGCGTTCGCTTCCTGGACCGGCGAGGCGCTCGACGGCAAGATCCCGCTGCTGCGCTCGATGGACGCGCTCTCGCGCTCCGCGATCAAGGCGCTGCGCCTGCTCGGCGACGAGGAGAGCCAGCGCGTCTTCACCACGGTCGGGCCCGAGCAGGAGTACTTCCTGATCGACGAGCAGTACTTCTTCGAGCGCCCCGACCTGATCGCCACCGGCCGCACCCTGTTCGGCGCCCAGCCGCCGAAGGGCCACGAGCTCGACGACCACTACTTCGGCTCGATCCCCGAGCGAGTGCTGGCCTGCATGATGGAGGCCGAACTGGAGATGCGGAAGCTCGGCATCCCGGTCAAGACCCGCCACAACGAGGTGGCGCCGGCGCAGTACGAGATCGCGCCGATCTTCGAGAACTCGAACGTCGGCTCCGACCACCAGCAGCTGCTGATGCAGACGCTGGAAAGCGTCGCCCGCCGCTACGGACTCGTCGCCCTCCTGCACGAGAAGCCATTCGCCGGCGTCAACGGCTCCGGCAAGCACAACAACTGGTCGATGGGGACCGATACCGGCTCCAACCTGCTCGACCCCGGCGACACGCCGGCCGACAACATCCACTTCCTGTTCTTCTGCGCGGCGGTGATCCAGGCGGTGAACAAGCACCAGGGGCTGCTGCGGGCCTCGGTCGCGAACATCGGCCAGGACCACCGCCTCGGGGCCAATGAGGCGCCGCCGGCGATCATCTCGATCTTCCTCGGCGCCGAGCTGGAAAAGACCTTCGAGGCGATCGCCACCGGCGAGGGGGATCCCAACACCCCCGCCTCCTTCCTCGACCTCGGGGCCGAGGTGCTGCCCTCGCTGCCGATGCACGGCGGCGACCGCAACCGCACCTCGCCCTTCGCCTTCACCGGCAACAAATTCGAGTTCCGGGCACTCGGGTCGAGCATGTCGCTCGCATTCCCGAACACGGTTCTCAACACGATCGCCGCCGAGGCGATCGACGAGCTCGCGGGCAGGCTGGAGGGGAAGCTCTCCGGCGGCACCGAGATGCCGCAGGCCGTGATCGAGATCGTCAAAGAGTCCTACTCCGCGAACAAAGCGGTCTGCTTCGGCGGCGACAACTACTCGGAGGAGTGGCACGCCGAGGCGGAGCGGCGCGGGCTGAAGAACCTGCGCACCACCCCGGACGCGCTGCCCGAGGTGCTGGCCGACGACACCGTTGCCGCCTTCGAGAAGTACGAGGTGCTCTCCAAGCGCGAGCTCGAGTCCCGCTACGAGGTCTGGGTCGAGCAGTACTGGCTCCGCGCCAACATCGAGGCAGAGACCGCGTTCTCGATCGCCAGGACGATGATCCTGCCCGCCGCCCTGCGGCACCTGGCCCTGATCGAGAGCGCCGGCGTCTCCAGCCTCGAAGGGGAGGTCCGTGAGCTGGTCGACGAGCTGGTCGCGGCCCTCGGCGAGCTCGAGAGCGCCAACGCCGATCCCGGCCTGGAGGGCCTCGAGATGGCCGTCCACGCCCGCGACAAGCAGCTCGAGGCGATGGCTCAGGTGCGCGACGCCGCCGACAGGCTGGAGAGGGTCGTCGCCGACGACCTCTGGCCGCTGCCGAAGTACGAGGAGATGCTCTTCATCAAGTAGCGGGGGGCGTCAGCCGCGCGGCAGGACTCGCATCCGCAGTCCGCCGCGCGGCGAGAGCGTCGGCATCTGCCGGACTGTCATCGTGCGGCCGGGGAGCGCGTCGAGGCGGATGCGCTGCAGCAGCATCGTCGCCACCAGCTTCACCTCGGTCCGGCCGAAGCGCTTGCCGATGCAGATGCGCGAGCCGCCGCCGAAGGGGACGTAGGCGCCGCGCGGGAGCGCCGCCTTGCGCTCGCGGGTGAAGCGCTCGGGGATGAACGCCTCCGGATCGGGGAAGACCTCGGGGAGGCGGTGGCTGGCCCAGGAGCAGTAGTTGACGTAGGCGCCCCTGGGCACCGTGTAGCCGCCGAACTCGAACTCGCGGACGGCGCGGCGGGGGCCGATCCAGGCCGGCGGGTAGAGCCGCAGGACCTCGTCGAGGACCATGTCGAGGTAGGGCAGCTCGTGTTCGAGCTGGTCGACGGTCGGCGGGCTCTCCCCGAGCACCCGGTCCTGCTCCTCGCGCAGTCGGTCGCCGACCTCAGGGTGCCGCGCCAGCTCGTGCATCATGAAGGTGAGGGTCGAGGTCGAGGTGTCGTGCCCGGCGAACATCAGGGTCATCACTTGATCGCGGATCTCGCGGTCGGTGAAGGCCTCGCCGCCCTCACCGCGGGCGCCGATCAGCAGGCTGAGGATGTCCATCCGCTCTGGGTCGGGGTTGGCGCGGGCAGCGGCGATCTCGCCGAAGACGATCTCGTCGAGGACCTCGCGCGAAGCGACGAGCTTGCGCCAGGGCGACCCGGGCCCCCGCAGGAAGCGCAGCGCGTAGTCGATCCCGTAGAAGCCGAGGGCCCGCTCGAAGTGCCCGGCCGCGGCCGCGGCCTTGCCATCCCGGTCGGGATCGAGGCCGAGGAGGGCCCGCATCGCGATCCGCATCGCCAGATCTCGCATCCAGGCATAGAGGTCGACCGTGGCGCCGGGAGCGAGGTCGGGGATCGCCGCGTCGGCCTCGGTCGCCATCGCCGCGACCGCGGCGTCGAGCTGGCGGCGGTGGAAGGCCGGAAGCATGATCGCCCGGGCGCGGTCGTGGTAGCCCTCGTCGATCGTCAGCAGCCCGTCTCCCAGCAGCGGGATCAGGTCTCCGAAGCTCGACTCGCGCCAGTGGAAGTTCTCCGGATGCGCGACGGTGACGAAGTGATTGGCCTCGGGACCGAGCATGAAGATCGCCCTGGTGTGGAGCAGCCGGAGGCTGAAGATCGGCCCATGCTCTTCGTAGGCGTCGAGGATGATCGGCAGCGGGTCGTGGGCGATCCGGTGGGTGCGCGAGAAGCTGAAGTCCCCCGCTCCCGGCGGATACTTGCCCCGCCCCCGCCACTCCACGAGCAGGTCGTCGGCGACGCGGCGCAGCGGGTTGGCCGACATCTGCGGCGGCTTGGCAACAGGGGCCGCGGTATCGAGGCTCGCCATCCGGGCAGATCTTAGTTGGCTGCGTAGCCAGTCAGGGTCAGCCGCGGTGGCTGAACAGCTCGAGCACGCGGTCGCCGTCCCGCAGCTCTCCCGCCCGCTCGTCGTCGAAGCGGATCACCTCGCCGTCGCGCACGATCGCCAGCATGATCGGCTCGCGGGCCCGCGGCGGGACCGGTCCCGCCTGGTCCGGCCCGATCCGGCGCTCGGAGATGTCGAGCCCCTCGCCGACCGTCAGCAGGTCCTCCATCACCTCGGTCACCTGCGGCGTCTCAGTCGAGAGCCCGAGCAGCCTTCCGGCCGCACCGGAGGAGGTGATGACCGCGTTGGCCCCGCTCTGGTGCAGGAGATGGACGTTCTCTTCCTCGCGGACGGCCGCGACGATCGTCACCCCGGGGTTGAGCTCGCGCGCGGTCAGCGTCACCAGCACGGCGGTGTCGTCGCGATCGGGGGCGACGATCAGCGCGCACGCCTCCCGCACCCCCGCCTCGATCAGCACGTCCTGCTTGGCGGCGCTGCCGGCGATCGCCGCCAGGCCGTCGGCGGTCGCCAGCGCCCGCGCCTCGGCGCTTGGCTCGATCGCGACGATCTGACCGGGGTCGGTCCCCTTGTCGATCAGGGTCCGGACCGCGCTTCGCCCCTTGACGCCGTAACCGCAAACGATCGTGTGGTCTTTCAAGCGTTTCCTCCAGCGAGCGAGCCGGTAGGCCTCGCGGCTCCGTTCGGCCAGGATCTCCAAGGTCGTTCCGACGAGCAGTATGAGGAAGAGCACGCGCAGCGGCGTGACGACGACCGTGGTCATCCACCGCGCCTCGTCGGAGACCGGCCGGATGTCGCCGTAGCCGGTGGTGGTGATCGAGACGGTCGAGTAGTAGAAGGCGTCGAGCAGGCTCATCTTCCCGCCCTCGGGGTCGGTGTAGCCGTCGCGGCCCAGATAGGCGACCAGGGCAACCAGGGCGATCAGCCCCAGCGCGATCGCCAGCCGGCTGAGGATCTTGCGCAGCGGGCTCGCCTCGCCGCCCGGCAATTCGACCGCATGGCGAGGGTGGCGGTTCTCCTCGGTCGGCGACATTCGAGCTAGCGGGCCGGGGTCGCGGCCGCGGCGAGCTGGCCGCAGGCGGCATCGATGTCGCGGCCGCGGGTCAGGCGCACGGTCGCGGTGAGGCGGTGCTCGGCGAGGATCGCGCGGAAGCGCTCGATCCGCTCCGGCGAGGAGCCTTCGTAGCTGCCGGTGGGGTTGTAGGGGATCAGGTTGACCTTGTAGACCCGCGGGTCGAGCAGGGCGGCGAGCTCGCGGGCGTGCTCGGGGAGGTCGTTGACGCCGTCCAGCATCACGTACTCGACGAAGACCTTGCGGCGTCGCCTGGCGCGGTAGCGGTCGCAGGCCGCCAACACCTCGGCCAGCGGGTAGCGGTCGTTGACCGGCATCAGCTGCGAGCGCAGGCCGTCGTTGGGGGCGTGCAGCGAGAGGGCGAGGCTGAGCGGCAGCTCGCACTCGGCGAGGCGGTCGATCCCGGGCACCCAGCCCACGGTCGAGATCGCGGTGCGGCGATGGGTGACGCCGAGGTCGGGGAGGCGCTCGCAGGCGGCGAGCACGGCGTCGATGTTCATCGTCGGCTCCCCCATCCCCATGAAGACGACATGGTCGATCGCTTCGGTGCGGCGGAAGTGAAGCGCCTGGTCGAGGATCTCGTCGGCGCTGAGGTTGCGGCCGAACTTCATCTGCCCGGTGGCGCAGAAGGTGCAGGTCAGCGGGCAGCCCGACTGGGAAGAGAGGCAGACCGAGCGGCGGCCGTCCCGGTAGCGCATCAGCACCGCCTCGATCGGCCGGCCGTCGGCGGTGTGGAAGAGCGACTTGACGGTCCCGTCGTCCGATTTCGCCTCGGCCTGCAGGGAGAGCGTCGAGAGCGGCACACCGTCCCGCAGGCGGGCCCGCAGCTCCGCCGGCAGGTTCGTCATCTCCTCGTAGGAGCGGGCGCCGCGCGCGACCCACTCCCACACCTGCCCGGCGCGGTAGGCGGGCTCGCCGGCGCCGGCGAGCGTGCGGCTGAGCAGGGCGCGGTCCACGCGCCGAGTCTACGGAGGCGGGACGAGTGGTCGATCCGCCTCGCCCTGGTGTGGGAAAACGACCACTCGTGCCCACGAGGGCTCAGTCCCGCAGCTCCGACTCGAGCCGCGCGAGGGCTTCCCGGGCGTACTCGAAGACACGGCGATCGCCGCTGAGGCGGTAGCGGGCGTTGGCTCCCATCACCACGGCGTAGAGCTCGAAGGCGAAGCGCTCCGGCTGCTCGACCCCGGCGATCCTGGCCTGCCGCTCGAGCTCACCGAGCCAGGCGTCGAGGGCGCCGGCGATCGCGTCGCGCACGGGCCCCGGGCGGTCGTCGTACTCGGCCGAGGTCGACCCCCAGAAGCATCCGCCCGAGTAGCGGTCGAGGTGGTCGAGGTAGCGCTCCGCCATCGCCCGCAGGCGAGGGGCGCCGTCGGGCGCGTCCCGCGCCGGGTCGATCACCTCCTCCCGGAAGCGCTCCGCCGCGGTCTCGATCGCCGCCAGCTGCAGCTCCTGCTTCGAGCCGAAGTGGGCAAACAGGCCGCTCTTGCTCATCCGCAGCTCCGCCGCGAGGCGCCCGATCGTCAGGCCCTCGAGGCCCTCGGCGGAGGCCAGGTCGACGGCGCGCTCGAGGATCGCCGCGCGCGTCCGGGCGCCTTTGGTCGCAGTCGCAGCCACGCTCCGCAGTCTACAAGAAAAGCACGAACGTTCGTGCAATGATGCCGGACACCAGTCAACCTCCAGGAGGAATCGACATGAGCAGCCAGGTGAAGAACATCGACGAGATGGAGGCGATCTATCTCGGCGCCTTCAAGCGGGTCCGGGCGGAGCTCGGGGTGGAGTCGTTCGGCATCCAGCTGATCGACATGCCCCCCAACTTCGAGCGCTACCCCGAACACGACCACCTGCATGACAACCAGGAGGAGGTCTTCCTGGTCATGCGCGGCGGCGGCGAGATCGAGATCGACGGTGAGCGCTTCCCGCTCGACGACTCCCACATCGCCCGTGTGGCGCCGGAGGCGAAGCGGAAGATCTGGCCGGGCCCCGACGGGATCCGCGTCGTCATCCTCGGCGGCGTCCCGGGTGAGGTCTACGAGGCCCCGGACATCACCAAGCTCGGCGAACCGGATCCGATGGCCAACAGCGAAGGCCGGGTGGAAGTCCCTTAGTCTGCCCGTGTGCTCCGAGGCCTCTCGTCCCTGGCGCTGCTGCTCGCGTCGCTGGCCCTTGTCGCTCCCGCGACGGCTGCCGCGGTCAGCACCGGCGGCCAGGACGAGGACACCGTAATCGTCGTCGCGGGGGACGTCAGCGTCCCCCGCGGTGAGACCGTCGACGGCATCGTCCTCGGCAGCGGCGACGCGACGATCGCGGGAACCGTCGACGGCGACGTGATCGTCTTCGATGGCGACGTCCTGCTCGCCGGCCGCATCGACGGCAGCCTCTTCACCGCCGACGGCAGGGCGCGCCTGCTGCCCAGCGCCGTCGTGACCGGGGACGTCCAGTACGGCGAGGAGCACCCGCGGATCGCGCTCGACGCCCGTGTCTCCGGCGACGTCACCGAGAAGGACTTCCCCGACCTCGCCGGCGCCCTGCCCTGGATCGGCGGCTTCTTCGTCTGGCTGGGGATCAGCCTCTCGGCCTGGGTGCTCGGCGCCCTGCTGCTGCTGATCGCCCCCCGCGCCGCCGACGCGCTCGACGCTCGCTCGCGCGGGAGGGTCGGCCCGCTGATCGCGATCGGGGTCGCGATCGCGATCGTGCTGCCGCTCGCCGCCTTCCTGGCGGCCGTCACGATTCTCGGCCTGCCCCTGGCAGTCGGCATCGGCCTCTCGCTGCTGCCGCTCGGCGCCGTCGCCTACGTCGCCTCGGCCTACGTGCTCGGGCGTCGCCTGGTGAAGCCACCCCGCCACCGCATGCTCGCCTTCCTCGCCGGCCTCGGCGTCCTGCGCCTGGTCGCGCTCGTCCCGATCCTCGGCTGGCTCGCGACCCTCGCCGCCGCCGTCTTCGGCCTCGGGCTGATCGGCGCGGCTATCGGGGCCGCTCGGGAGCAGCCGGCGGCGGAACCGGTTCGAAGCCCGGGCAGCTGAGCACCGGCAGCCGCGGGTAGCGGGGATAGCGCGGGTCCTCCCGCGAGCGCACGCACAGCGAGAACACCGAGCCGCGCGTGTTGGGCACGAGGCGCTGGTGCCGGCAGCCGTCGCAGAGCCCGCTCGCCGGCCCCGGCCGACGCTCGCTCATGCCGGGCCGGCGGGGCGAGCGCCGACACGCTCGGCGCGGCGCTTGGTCGCGGCGAGGATGCGGCGGGTGGCGAGGACGTGCATGCGGGTGCCGATCACCAGGCCCCGGTAGATGCCGCCCTCGAGGCCGGGGAACTCCGCCCGGGTCTCGGCCCGCAGGCGCGTGCGCCCGTCGCCGAGCGCATCGAGGCGGAAGTTGAGCGCATAGCGGGAGAAGCGGTGGCGGCCTCCGAGGAACAGCTCCCCGGG
>Ga0247780_1000854_pt1 | contig 23745 bp, 34 predicted proteins | sample UWRJL079202R5_FD_179927 | JGI IMG/M metagenome (GOLD analysis project Ga0247780, IMG submission 179927) | Plant litter microbial communities from Arlington Agricultural Research Station in Wisconsin, United States - UWRJ-L079-202R-5 | ecosystem: Environmental > Terrestrial > Plant litter >... | reverse complement strand
GCCTTTTCTCCCCCCTCCCCCCCCCCCACCGCCCCCCCCCCCCCCCCCCCCCCACGCCTCTTCTCGTTACATGCAGCCAAAACACTAGACAACACCGCCAAGGCCCACAGTCACCATACAAAATCGCCATAAATGGTCAACCAGGCTTAGCCGGGATACAATGCCCAGTGAACGCCTGGAGCAATGCATCCGGGATGAACTCTATCGGCCTTTCGGCCCGTATTCTTCCTCAAGACCGCCAATTTCGGAGCGCAACCCATGCATTGCGCCAAGGAAACGAGACGCGTGTGCTTTCTGTCAACACCATCTGTCAACTGACCTGGCTTGGCGCATGAAGGCAAGCCTCACACATGAATGCACGATAAGGACTAGAATATGACCATTCACCCGGACGGTTAGTCATATTACTGATATTGACGGTGTCCCCTGTTATCCGTTTCAGATCCGGAGACAGGGACGGGCGTTGAACTCCGAGTGACAGTGACACGCCTCACTTCCCAATAGACGCCCGGCCTTGTCGCATCCCATCCCTCTCCTTTACCGCCCGAACAGATATAAAAGCCCATAAATACCGAAGCCTGTGACGGAACACCCTTTATCTACCCTTGCAGCTTCCCAAACCTCCCTTGCATTTCTGGGTCGTGTACATTGCATGGCTGCTAAATTCTCCCATGTGGAGAAGGGGGCGCATCTGCCGGCGAAGGTCACCGTCGTTGAAGGTTATGCAACCATGGCGGCCATCCGTACGACAGAAAGATGGCGGGTATATGAGTTATCTGGGGTAGGTATTGGCGCCTACCATAGTGGGAATTCGAACAGCGCAACACACCTTGTAATGGCCATTTTTCCCTCGGTACGGTATTCGACATGTGTGAAGGCCACACTGGATGTTGAACATGCCACCATTAGCTTAGTTCTAATTAGTCAGATCCCATAGGGGCTTCAATTTCCCAGCCATCCCTTTCTCAATGGCCCTCGGCCTACATCAACGGCAAGAATGACAGTCGGTTTTCTAACTCAACAGGCTAGTGGCCAAACTGCCCACTGCGAATGGCACCAATCGGGGAGCCCCATTTGCCGAATCTGGCAGTAGCCCTAACCCTTCTTACTTCGGCCCGCGAGGCCAATGCAACCAATCACAGGCCTCCATTTGGGGTTTCCCCTGAACAACATGCCGTGTGTGGTTTACGCAGCAAGCTGAATAACTATTTGAAGGCTCGTTTGCAATGGACAACTGGTGTTGCAAGCTTGCAATTCCCACTCCCGTAGTTTTAGACCACATCTGCTGGTCCCAGCAATAAATGGACTTAAGGAATCGACGGACAAGGGCTACTAGCACCACATCCCTTAATGCCGTCCGGGGGGTTTGTTCCGGCCGGGCTAGCAAATTCCTAGCACACCTGAATCGCTTCAACGATGAGTCTAAAGCTCTATTTTCCCCAATGCCGGAACTGACGTTGACCTTGTTCCTGTCGCGCAGGGCTGTTCCGTGTGGGGCGCAAGGGTGGATCGCGGACCCCCGGCACGGACCAATCCGATGCGACACATCGCAAGTGGTGATGAATTTCTGTTTGGAAATGCTTGGCAGTCCCATTGGGCTTCCAAGAAATAGTTTGGTACGGCCTTGGACTGATGACATAATTGGTATCAATGACGATAGCCTCAGCATTGCCACCAGTCCACGATAAACGGCAACACTTTTTTTTATTGAAAATCGAGGAGCCTCACATTCCCACCATTCCCGCAGGCATCCTTCACTCACACACCACCCCCGATCGAAATGGGACACCGCACCGCTCACCACGCCGCTCCGGCGCACAATGGCAACACAATGGCCCATTCCTCTCCCTCCCACGACCGACCAGCCGGCCTCCTCACGCGCTTCGTTCCCTCCAAACTCCAGCACTCCCCTCTCTACCGATGGATCCTACGCCTCGCGCGCGTCCTCCAGCTGGGCTCTGCAACCGCCTCCCTCGCCATCTTCACCTCCCGCTTCTACAAGGTCTACCGGCTCTTCAACTCCATCAAGACTAGCCGTGGCGTGAGTGGCTCCTACGGCGCGGTCGAGGGAATTCTCGCCGCAGCGGTGTTATACACAATTCTGGCGACACTGATGTCACTGGCGCTCAAGGGCGGCGGAGCACGGTGGTTGAGATGGCTTTGGGTGCTGCTTGATGCCGCGTTTGTGGGGGCTTTTATTGCTGTCGCGGTGTTGACGCGGCCTGAGGGGGGGCCGGCGGGACCGAAGCACTGCTATACGAATCGGGATGCGACCAACTCGAGCAATCTGACGGGAGAGGTGGCAAATGGGGAGGATGATACGTGCAATTTGCCTTGGGGAACGTTTGTGCTGGCGATTTTCTCAACGTGAGTTTCCTTCCGTTTCTAGTCTTATTCGGAGTTGTACTCAGATGCTAACCGGGGATGCAGTATCCTGCACGCCATCACAGCAATGTTCCACGAGGTCCGTGATCGCTACAAGCAACATCACTACACCAAGGAGAGCGAGGCACAGATCATCAGGGACCAGCAGGCGTATGGCAACACTGGAGCACCGGCCACGTACAACGGCGCGGCCAGTACCTACGTGAATGGCACAAACGGGGCGGCAACTCATGGAAATGGCGTAGCGAACACCAACGACTACGCTAACTAGACGACGGATCAGTACGGCAACGGTGTGGCGGGTGGGACTCACGCCAATGGTGTTTGTAATGGCCGTATCCACGGTAACGGGGCGCTGCCTGGCCAGACGTACGGCAATGGTACCCCAACAACGGGCAGGATCTAAGGCGGGACGTGTACACGAGACACTGCTCTTGTGTGTCAGTTGATAATTGAACGCGTATTGGTGCCGGACGGGAAGATACTAGCAACATAGAATACATGTCGGCGAGCGGGGAAAGGAAGATAGCGTGGATTTAGTTTCATATTGCACCTGATAATTGTATTCTCTAATTGTATTCCTGTTCAAACCACGCTTTTGCTTTCATGCAGAACTATCTCACTGTGACATCCCAGGATTCGAAACCACAAACAAGCCTGCAATTTTGATTTTTCTAAGGGCAAAGACTAAGTAATAAGGTAAGTAACAAAAGCATACCTACCTATAATGGAGGGATACTCCTGAATTCCAACTGTCATTGCGGGAGGGCATTGGTCATGCCCTCCTTTTCGGAAGAGTTATTCTAGTCCAAGCCACGTCGCGGTCACTTCTTGCAGGCTGGTGAAGTATTTTGAACTTTTGGGCTTTTTATTACACTGTCGACAGCCGAAGATATAGTACAAATTCATATCATCATAATCTCATCCCCTCCAGCTTCCATCTTAGTACCGATGCCTCCCTCCCATCCCCCCTCCCATTCCGTGACCCCCATGATGCCCACCCCTAACAACCACATGTGGCCCTCCGTAATGCCCACCCATCACATCCCCCCCTCCCATACCGCCGTGATTCCCTCCGCCACCCATCATACCGCCCATTCCCCCGCCGTGCTTGTGACGGCCACCCATCATCCCGGAGAGACCGCCCATGAGTCCTCCCTGTCGACCCCCCCCCATGCCGTGACCGTGTTGTGACATGATGACCGGGCGGACGGGTTGTGCGTAGCCTGGTTGCGCGTAGGCCTTCTTCTTGCCGAAGCCGAAACACATTTTGAGTTGGCTGTTCCGAGCTGTCGTAGCTGTAGGTGGTCCGACGAAGTTGAGAGTTTGTTGTGATATTGGGCGGCGCGGACGTCGGACTTGGGGAAACTTGAGGTGGATTGAGATGGGAAATGGGGTTTTGGTTTGGAAAGTTTGGTTTCTGAAAATGGCAAGGTTTGCAAGTGGTGTGTCCTTCGGCTTTGCGTGGTGATATGCAAAGTGAAATGATATTCAATATTGTATGAAATGGAGTACGAGTCATCTGCCTTCGGAGTGCAACATAATATACCACCTGAATCTTCGCGCGGCAAGTTTGAAGCTGCGCCCAATTAGTGATGTCATGTGCACCCGTACGCAATGCGCAGCAAAGAAAGGTGAGCCAAGCAATGGCAGTCCCCACAATGACAAACTTGTGGCGAAGCTCAGCCATGGACGACGCAGCGCCAAGAACAGAACCCGACACCGCGCGGAGTTCGGCACGGCGTTTCGGCGCGGCGCCGGAGGACTGCACCTACTTGGCTCTCCAAATTCGCCCGTTTTCCTTGATTCACAGAAAGTCTATTGCACCAAGACCACTCTATTGGATGGTGTCAACGTGAACAAACGCCGCCTGAATCTGCCTTGTCGCTTCTAATCGCAGCGACAATCTTCGCCGAGACCTCGCCAAGAAACTCCCCTGTGATGGAATTTGCGCTTTGAGTGTACCCCTCGGCATACGGCAGCCGTTCCTGCTCTGCAATGGCGGTGTCAGCAAACTACCTAACGAAGGTTAGATAACTAGACAAGAACCCCACCAAACATGATGTGAACCCACTCCGTCCTGGCCTCGGCCCCATCCTCAAACACAACCAGATAGAATGCCGACTCGAGCAAGGTGCCTTGGACGCCGTTCTCAGACGATTTGTACTGCGGATTGATCGCGGCAGCACTCTTCAAGCGGACCGCGCGAGCCCTTGCCGCCTCAAGGAGCGAGATGGTGTCGCTCCCGAAGTACGACCTCGTCTCATTCCAAATCGTCCAGTTGAAGCTGTGGTTGTCGCCGAAGTACGTGTCTGCGGGGTTCAAACTACCATCATGCTCGATGGCTGGATCATGTCAGTGTAGGGTTTTCTTTCGAGGTGGGTCTGGTGAAGGATCTCACCTCCGTGCAGATTGAGGTTATCGAGGCCAAACGTGCTGTCGTTCCCAGTCTGCGAAGTCGAAAGAGCAACAGCAGTGGGAATTCTGACAGCTGCTGGGTCGAGATTGATGGATGCATGCAGAGCACCGATGAGCTCTTCGCCTGTGATGTTGCGGCCTGATCTTCGGAGGAAGCCGTGGTTTGCGAGCGAATTGAGCAGCGGGCATGGGCTTCGGCCTACATTTGTGTTAGAAGAAGCCTGAGAATGGAGGGAGTTCACTGACGGTCTGATGGCGAAGGCGCCTGCCATGGGTGATTGTCGGCGTGGACTACAGCCGCGGCGAGGAGAGTCGAAAGTGCAAACCTGGGATACATCGTTGCGAAAAGAACAACAGCCTGACAATAGTATCCTGGGAGCTCCAACGGAGACGCGTCCCAGACCGCTGGACTCAGTTTTGAGTTATAGCAACAACCGGCTCTTGAATTCTCCCAGGGAACCCGAGCCTGCATGCAAATGTATCGTGAAAGAACCGGCCTAATTTACCCTCGCGCTGACAGCATTAATAGCGCTTATATTTCACCAGGAGCAACATCCTCCCATAGGACCGAGACTCTCTCGGGTCTACTCGGGAACGTTGTGTGCGCCCGAGCTACGGGTCGCGTACGTCTGTGACTGGGCCGTGTCTGTCGTGCTCAGGAACGAACAAAGAGTACGAGTCACAGCCAGGTCCGTCACACCCGAGACTTGCGGCTTTGCGTAGGCGACACGAGGGGGCGGGCAACAAAATCTTGGGATCGTCTATGCATAGAACAACAGGTACAGTATCCAGAATTGCACTTAGCGGCAGTGTCCATAGAATGGAGAGTTACCCCTCAAGTCCAAGCCGAGGAATAAATACAGACAAACCTGAAGCTTGTCGGAGAGAAAGCTATTGTTCAAACCCTCTTGTTTGTCGTGGGGCCCTTGTGTTACATACTACCATATAGGGGTTGAGAAGAAGACAAAGGATTTGTGTTGTAACAGGGGCTATGGAACCTCTCGTTAATATTCCTATATTAACCGGGCAAACGCCATGACATGCAAATGGAGTCCCCCATCATCGAACACAACTTGACTACCAAGCAACTGGTACCAGAGATTGTTGCTGCTCTCTACCTGTTGACCTAGATTCGCAACGTTGAAAGTATCTAGGACTCACCTCAACAATACATTTGAACATGGCTCGTTCGGTTTTGCGCTTCCGCCGCCGCGGCGACGGCAACGGCAACCGTCCAAATCCTTCCAGTACCACCAACACTGGGTTTATTAACGCTAATATTCCCAACGGAAATCGCAACCACGTTTCAGGCAACAACAATAGCATGGTGGTTAGTGAGCCGCGGTGTGAGATCACCGATTGCGAGGATTGCCTGGGCCTAGGCCATCATGAACCAATTAGACCAACTACACCGCCTGGACTAAATGCACCGAGGGGACTATTTGGACGCGATGGAGGCTTCCTCCTTAGTGGGGTACTTCCTAACTGGAACCACCGGAGTAGTCGTCGTGGCATTGCACCTCCTCCTGAGGATGGCTCTGACGATGACGATGACGGCCCCGTCGCCTGGGAGGAGCACTATTCTGAGGACGAGGACCTCCCCGCCGCGGGCAGGCTCCAAAACTCCCAAGAAGCTCGTGAGAGTACTCGGGAGCGAGAAGAAACTCGCCAAAAGCTCGAGGAGGCTAGACTGGAGCGCGAGCCAGCTCGTCTGGGACGTGAAGCGGCCCGACAACGGCGCAACGAAGCGCGCGAGGAGGCTCGTCTTCAACTTGAAGCGGTCCGGGAACTCGAACAGGATCCTGGGAATATTTCCGACGAAGATGATGAAATCGTGGTGATGTGAGAAGGTCAGTGTAGGATTACCATAGCCCACCGGACCAGTACGACATAGAAAATGTACCAAAACCATGCCTTTCCTAATCAACATTTAATGTGCACCGTGATTTAATTTAAGTGGTTCCGTGACTCGCCAATGTTTAGCAGGATTCGTTCTTATATCCCCCACCCGACTTTATATCCATTGGTGAGAGTTGAAGGGACCTAGGTAAGGATTTGACTTCGGCTGGTTTTTTTGAGTTGGGAAATAAAGGCTATGTTCAATGGACTGTCTTCTTCACACACTTGGGCACAAACAAAGACGGACGCACTGCCCTAGTCTCCACACGACAGACAATCGTTCGTCAAATTGTATTTAACTGTTCGCTGTTCACACGGCTTGTTATGTATGTGCCTTGACACATGGTTACATGATTTGTTTTATGAACAGCCGGCACTTTCAATGACAACACGGAGTCAAATCGCCATTGATGTTCTCGCATAAGATAGGCAACTGCCATGGTGCCTGAATCTAATGCTTTTTTGCCAAACGCAGCTCAGGTATGGTAGAGACCGAAATCAGTGTCCAGAAATTGCGATGTTCAATCTGTCTGCGCACGGGCCAGTTCCCCGCTTAATGTGGATCACCAATCACCTTCCGTTTCGGGCGTGGGTTGGTCAGCGCAAGGGTGGGCTGCATGAACACTGCAATTTTAGCCCCACGCGAGAAGATGAAAGCCCATTATGTCAGCGCCGAAACGAAAGGCGGCTGGTAATCCACATTAAGTGGGGAACTGGCCCGTGCGCAGACAGATTGAACATCGCAATTTCTGGACACTGATTTCGGTCTTTACTATATTGAAGCCGTTCATACTGAACATCGCTCCTAATTTCTAGCAGATTGAATAAACAAAGTCTGCCGTATTCGGTAGGACTACAACAGCCACGCCCGACATCAACGTGGTTTCTCGTTGGAAACGTCTTCTTCGACGCTTCCGCCGCCACACCAGCGACGCGGATCGTATCAACGTGACCAATACCACCAACACCTGCTGCGATGCCACAAACGTTTGCCATGGGCATTGCAACCAAGGTCGTCCGAATAACCATCACGGTATCCACTTCGGCGGACCGTGGGGGATTCATGATGGGTCTTGGGGGGGGCTTGGACCCCATGAAGTTCTTGGACCGCACGGTATTTTTGGCCGTGGCGGGTTGTTTGGTAACAGCACCAGCTACTGGGGGTGGTTCACCGAGGAGGCCGATACGAAGAAGGTCGCCAAGAGTTTCGACGAGCGCAAGACGACCGTCAACGCGAAGAGGCTCGACGCGAGCGCCATCAAGTGCATGAGGAAGCCCGTCGAGAACGGGAAGATGCTCAACGGGAGCGCCGACAAGCGCGTGAAGAGGCCCACCGACAACCCCGTGGTGGTACTGCCGTCCATGACAACTATAGCATCCACTTGGACGGACCTCGGAGTGGGATTACCGTCCAGTTTGGGGGACAATTCTACTAAGAGAGGCTCAGGCCTTCGACCCCTGTACGAGACGACCCTCTTGAAGGTATTCATGTATACGGAGACAGGCCCGGGGCTCCACACCCCGCACGAAACTGCCGTCAGAAAAGCATTCGAGTGTATGGCGACAGCAACCCCCCGCCTCCTGTATAGCAGGGTGCTCTTCGAGAAAGCATTCGAGTCTACGCAGATGATAGCCCTTCATCTTAACTGCAAAATGGGCGCCGTGAGAGCATCCGAGTGTACGCAGATGATACTCCTTCCTCTTCAGTGCAAGATACTCGTCGGGAAAGCATTCGAGTGTATCCGTCTTCTGTCTATACTTCATCGAACAGCGTTGAAGGCCGGTATAACTCAGATGGTGAGTTAGGCCATTGGGGCAGGGCTGCGCGCGACGCCGCGCTCAAGGCAGCCCCTATTACGTGGAAGCTTACATTTTCCATCATCAGGATACCGTGACATTTTCTCTATACAGGTAAACCGTAGCCTAGTACTGCTCAATAATATACAACCTAGTAACACCTCAAAGTGCGGTAGTTCTACGTCAAGCAATGCCACGGTGAAATCGTCTCCATGCTGATGTGCCGGAAGTGGCACTATGTAGTCTAAAGTCTGTCGACTGGAGCGGCCCGCGGCTTTTCTGATTCTTTTGCGCGGTACCCAGGCCAAAGGATATTGTCCCGGCCTGATTTAAGCAACGTTTCATACCACGTTCAAGCCGACCTTATTGCAAATATATCAACCTCTCCCACCCCCCCGGCGCCCCACGCCACTTCTACACATACCTATGTCTTAACCCACAGACAAAACAAACAGCGCATCCTAACCAAAGGGCTCGACTTCTCCGTAACATTCCGGGACGTAATCACCACATCGCGCAAGCTCGGCCTGCGGTACCTTGGATCGATTTAATCTGCGCCTTGCAGGGCGATGACGGGAACCCTGACGTTGAGTCAAAGCACATGGAGGGTATTTTCAATCGCCTAGCGTGCTGTGTTGTTGCGGTGAGCGGTGTGCGGGGACACGAGGGTGGAAGTTTGGGAATAGGAGGAAAGGAATGGCAGATACTGGGGGTTGGCGGTGGGGGAGGGAGAAGGGGTGTTGGAACAAAGCTTCCCGTCCCGGCGAAACAAAGAACAAGGCTGCAGTCAATTTAGCCCGGTCCCGCAAGCTCAAGTGAGTACGTCATCTTAACCCGAGGGTACCTTACTTCCAAAAGAAGGTAAGTGCTATAACAATCTCATTGTAAGACAGAAATCTTTAATTCCAGATTTCGAAAAGAAAGAGACAGTTCTCAGAACAGCTTGTCTATCTGTCAGCGCAATGATCGAAGGCATGTATATAAACAGCATGCGTTCACTGTCCCATAACGCTTTCAGAAGCTTTGAAATTACAACACCTCGACCGTTCACGCAACCCTCAACATCTGACCCCATTTGAAAATGAGCTCTGATCAGCGCAGCAACGAGACTATGAACGGCGCTAACAATCACCCTGGTGGTGATGCCGGCACCTACAAACCAGCACTTCGCATTGAGATTCCCATCGATCTTGAGCATGTCCGAGGTACTTATGCGGACGACAACTACGGAGAATTCGGCCTATTTTGTGCCGGTCCTCCGCAAGGGAGGCTATTTGCACAGCGGGGTCCTCCTCTCGTCAACGATCATGTTGAGATCAATGATGACAGCGACAGCAATTTCTGTCTGTTTTGCACCGGTCCCCCGCAAGGGGTGTTTGGTAGACAGTGGACTCGAGGTCTTCCAATGTCTCGCAACCGAAGCGAGTTCTCTCCTCGTGGGACAACCATACCAGTCACAACTAACAGCACTGGTTATACTCCACAGGAACACCCAGCCTCGTCTGTTGGCTTCTTCCGACCCCTTGCCGGGAACGGGGAGTCAGACTCGCCCATCGCATATGAGCCAAGGCCTACATCAGCCCCTAAATTATGTGATGACGATCTAATCGTCTCTTCACGGCACTCACAAGATAGCAGTGGTTTGCACCCTCGCCACAACACCGGCCACATCAAGGTCGTATTTCGCGACCCGTTCAATCTATATCATTCGGACAATTCTAGCTCTAGCTCAACTTTGCCGGAACGGTTGCGTTCGCCACCTCCACTTAGCCCGACGCCCGATGATCGGCTTACACTCCCTTCGGAGCGTGCGCGTCTAGAGGCCACTGCTGCAGCAGCCGCGCGGGATGAGCGACGTCCCCTTCGCCGGGAACGCGCGGAGGTCCTTGGTGCTGTTGGGTGGAGTGATGACTCGGATGAGAATGATGGGGAGGAAAGGCGTTAATCGCCTGAGTGTGGTGTCGAGGTAGGTGACCGATAAGGACTAAGTAGGTCGGCAGCTTGCTTCTAAAATACTACCATTTCAATGGTTTAGGAAGCACCCAGTGTGCGCCGGGTATGCAAAAAGAATACAGAAAATTCAAAATCCAACAACTTCTCCAAGTCAAATCGTGAAAGTGCTCTGTCATCTAATTTCAATAACAATTATTTTCTCTATCTCCTTGGCGTCACGACAACTGCGAGTTCACGTGGTTCCAACTACTAAGGTTCTCGAATATGACGAAATTGCTTACTTCGTAGTAGGCAACGTCTTGAATTACGCACGCGATCGCGTCGTAGAGCGGAGGATTCCTTCCGCTGGAACACGGGGCAAGGACAATGAGACTTGAGGCGGGCTCTGCACTGCGCCACAGGCGGATGGTGACGGCTATCTGATGACCGCACTCGAAACTCAGACGGATGTTTATCATTCCCCATCTCCCACGCAGATCACCAACTCCGAACACGTCATAGACTTGGAGGGGATGCTGGTCTTAGCTAAGGTATTCGCCCTTCAGTGTCTCTAAGGCCTGTCATTTCATCGCTGCACCATCCTTGTCCCCGACCGACCCGGACACGCTGCGACACTCGAGGTTCGCAGGAAGCTGCACAGGAACACAAAACTACAATCACTCTCTCCTCTCTTCGACAATCTCGCTGACAGCGCGCTTCTCGTCTTTGTCCTTGTGCAACCTGGCCTCACGATCCTTCATTTCCTTTCGCGCCTCATCCATGATATTCGCCTTGGTCGTCTTGAACTTCCACGCCGGCACACGCCGCTCGAACAGCTCGTCAATCTCTTCCAGGGTGCGCCCCTTGAGTTCCGGCAGGAAGAAGAAGAAAAAGATGCCGCACACACAGTTCGACGCGGCCCAAATGTAGCCATACTTTGCACCCTATTCGGTTGCGTGTCAGCGAACTCAGTCATCCAAAAGAATTACGTGTCGTGACGAAAAAGGCGGCTCACCCAGTTGAGATTCTCAGGGTTGATGAAATACGGCGAGCAGAAGCCTGCCAGCCATGCCAAAAAATAACCCAAACTGATGGCCGAACCGACTGTCCACGAGCGCAACCTGGTACTTGCAAGCTCAGTAGCAATCGGATAGCTGGCGACCCCGACGAACGCGTTGTAGAAGAAGAAAAACAGGCTGGTGAAGGCGATGACACTGTTCCGGGCGGTGGCAGTGCCGGCCGCCGTCGTTGCGGCCAAAGCCATGGCGAGAAGGCAGAGTCCCTGAAAGACAGCCCCGAGCATCATGATGCTGCGCCGGCCGAACAGATGGCGCATCATGAACATGCCGACACCGACACCGATGAAGCCGATGCACGTCTTCATGATCGAGTACTTAAAAGCATCGCTGATGTTGACCCCCGACACGATCATGAAGTACGTGGTGTAGCTAATCAGGAACCATGAGCCCGAGGCCGTCTGGTTGGCGATGACACAGTAGCAAAGCAGAGTCCGACGAAGATCACTTCCTGTCAGCAAGCAGCATTCATGTTAGCGCATGTGGACAACTAGAACCGCGAACGATGGCGCGGCACAGACCTCGGAACATATCAAGCGGCCCTGCCGTTGTCGCCAATTTCTTCTCCTCCTCAATCCCCTTCACCATCTCGGCCCACTCGAGCTCCAGGTCATCCTTCTCCATCGACTCCCCCCTGAGCACCTGGAAAGACCTCCTCGCCTCCTCCTCTCTTCCCATATTTACCAACCATCTCGGACTCTCCGGCACAAAAAACAACCCCACCGCCAAGACAACCGGCACGATGAGGTTGGTCCCAAGCGGGATCTGGTACGACGACTTGTCGAGTTGCTTCGAGGTGGTGTTATTTACCGCCGCGCCAATGATGCTGCCGATGTTCACCCACACGCTGAACAGCGCGACCATGACAGCCCTCAGATGGGCGGGGGCCGCCTCGGCGCAGTAGATGTTGCTGAAGGTCACGAGGAAGCCGTTGCCGACGCCCAGCACTATGCGGCCGACGTACACAGCTGCCTTGCTGGTGGTGCCGATTTGGATTGCCGCGCCGACGGCCGTGAGTGCACACGCCGCCCAGAGCGCCGGCTTGCGGCCGAGGAAGTGTGCGAAGAGACCGGCGAAGATGGAGGAGAGGAACGCGCCGAGAGTGAGAAAGGAGCCGATCAGTTGCTGGAATGTGCGCTGTTGCCCGTTGTCATCAGCAGTAGCAGCAGCAGCGAGCGGAAGCGGGGGGTGATGAAAGTGTGAGAAGGGGGTAGGTATGTCTGGGAATGGGAAACACGCACATCAATACCGTACCCACCCGCCAGCGCAGGGTTGGGGTGCCCAAACACGACTAGGAAACCGGGCATCGCCTGGAGGCCGGCGAGAACGGCAGAGTCAAGGCCGTATTGCATGTTGGCGATTGCCACGACGGCACAGATGAGGAGACATTTTCGATTGGCCCAGAGAGATGTCTCCGGAAGGTGGGCGGTTACGCCAACGATTGTCCTCGGCTTGAACTTGGACATTGTGCCAACGAGTGCAGTCTGCAGTGTTTCCAATGGCCCGAATCCTTGGAAGCATGAACGGGGGCACACCAGAAATGGTTATGGTGATGCTCAGCGCACAGCCGTCGTAAAGATGAGGCCTTATTAGCAACTCCGTCCGCGATGGTGGTTGAATGCGGGGTTGCCGTTCGGAAACATTATCCCGGGTTGCGCGGCTGCCGGGTTCCTGCGGAGAGGGTCGGCGGAAGAGGGGTTGCAGGGGTGATTGTAGAGAGCGACCCAACTGTAGGATGGCTGCCGTCGCATCATCCCCACATCATCCTTCTGACGTCGGTATTTGGTCTGGGCCCCGCCCGTGGTCATGTTGCTTCGGCCAGTGTTGCCACGCAGGCTAAAAAATACCCACAGAACAACAACGCCACAAACAGCCACCCCCAGCAATTGGGTAACCACATGTGCTAGATTCTGACTGATACCAGTGAAGGTTCAAAGCATTCGACAGCGACCTTGTTCCCCTAGGTGCCTACGTAGGTACCTAGACATACATAGAGTTACGACGGGTGTTTCTCATCGATATCTCTTGCCGATAGCCAACATCCAAACACGTCGTCCGCTCGAAGAGCGCGACGGCGGAAAGAAACCTTCACCGAAGTAAGCGCAGAATGTGCCTTTGAATTATCAGGGCAAATCATGGCTCTCGCTCCTATTCACCTGTCTGCAGTTACATTATTCTATTTTCTGTACTTCTCAACAACTAAAAGGCGTTCTCCTTCGTAGAGAGTTCAACAGGTGATGCGTTAATTCAAGATTGTTTAATCCCACACATTTGGGACGGCCGAAACGCGTAGGGAGTTTGCAGAGAAAAGCTAGTAAAGAGACAAAGTCCTTGAGTTGACATTATCATTTTGCCCTTTGTGTGGAAAGACCGCATAAAAGTCCCCAGGAGTTCGGTTTGGACAATTCCATTGTTCTGCTTTACAACCAGGGCCGCCCAAAGAATTAATATGTCCCATAATGTGAATAGACAAAGAAATTAGGTTTCTAGCACGGGCATACCTTATCCCTCCTATCTGCAATCGCTAGACACTGCGATTTCCCAGTAAAACATAGCTGGGTACGGAGTGGTTTAAGCACATACCACACCTTGACTGGGCCCCGAACAATGACCCTGTCTCTCTACGCAGGGAACTCTTATAAAAGCCACAAAGCTTCGTCCACCAGCTATTAGCTTCAGTGTATTTCAGCTTGTTGCTGACACTGGCTGTTAACAATCTGCTACCCATATAACCACGCAACTTCCACATTACAAAGACACACCATACCATTCAGATCCAAACCCTCGAGACTTTTGACGATGGCCTTTGACAATGCCGAGCCACTCGATGGCGAGTACGAGTACATGAACCCCGCTCACACTAATCCCAGTGGCCCCAGTGTCGTCTGGTGGCGAAGCAGGTACAAAGGTAGCGAGCTTTCAGAGAGCGACACCTTGAGTCCATCGTATTCAGTGTCGCCATGCGTGAGCGAGTTCAGCACCCGCAGTGCAAACTCCCTGTCAAGCTTAACTTGCGAAGTCGGATCAAAATCAGGTTCCCCTGAGGGTGCAATTGCGGCGCCTGCGCGCCGCCCGGACTCTCCCTCAAGCATGACCTGTGAAGTCGATTTTGATGAAGTCGATTTCGATGGTTCTCCAAGGTTCAGTATCGGGTCGCCTGCGCTGAGTCCAACTGCAAGCATCAACACTACTGGCACCTCCGGGCGTTACTCGCAGCATCATATACAAAACCGCGCACCGCAGTCGACTCCCGAGTCCCATCCGACCTCCGAGTTTCTGGCCGATATATCACCCGTGGTGTATTTGCCACCTCCTCAAATCCCGCGACACCTCCAAGACCGGGTTGGCCGTGCCCTGGGGACTCCCGCGCCCCAGAATCAAGCCACTCCCGGACCGACTCTGCGACCCCTTCACCTTGACGTTGCAGAGCCCCACCGCAATGATCGTCCAACGGGAGCCCCAGTGCGTAACGATCGCATCAGCCTAGTGCGTAATGCTGATCCCCGCAGGCACTACAACACACAATAACCAGCCAACCCCTGAAACCCCTGCGCCCCAACAGCGTTCTCGCGCCGGCGATATATCAGTTGGAGGCGAGCGTCCAGTGCGGCGGGACGATCGACTGACCCTCCCGTCGCAAATTGCTCGCGCCCGCGAAGCTGCTGCAGCCCGTGACACAGGACCGCTCCCGCTCTCGCGAAGTCATCGGCAGAATCGCGCCCGGGGCCGTCGGAATGCCATGCCGGCGTTTGATGCTGCGGTTGCTGGCTTCGAAGAGACGCTTGACTTTGATGTCTCAGATTAATTGGCTGCTGCTGCCTTTGGCTAGGTGGGCGTGTTCCATTGCAGTGAACTCGGGTGAGGCGGATAGGGTGAGTTGGTGGCTCGGGGCTGGGGTACCGGAAGAGTAGATCAATTCCTCGCATGATGAATTCCTCACATAGTGGGGAGTAGGAGTCCCCGAGAAGATAGAAAGACAATAATCAAAATCGTGCAACCTGCTAGGTTGTAACTAACAATTTTTGACCATAGATAATAATCCGTGCCCAGTGAAGTGACATGTGAAAATAACGTGACATTTTGATCAAGTTGGGCGTAGGTCCTGTGGTTTCCCCGAGAAACGAGTATGCAATTACGGAGTCTCCGCCCCTTGGATGGGGCATAGGAGGCAGTGGTGTCATGCGACCAAATGTGATTGGAGAGATGATTGTTGAACGGCTCTTATCTCCGCTGATGCGTTGCATGAATGCTTGGCAGCAACATCGGATGCCCGACTTGGGCGTTTTGCTGCCTCTGGTGGTGGCTGTGCAGGGACCGGCAGGCACAACCTGCAGGCACCCCACGATCGCAAAGATGGGGACGGTGACTTCCTCCTTCCCTTGCTTTCAACGTGACGATCTCGGCGACCCCACTTTGCTCAACACCACCTCCTCGCCCAGAAAGAGGGACTGCGCATCAATATCCCTGGCATGCGTTATTCCTCGCCGGCTCCAGGGCCTTGCAACGATGGACCCAGTGTCAACCATTGCCTCGGCCATTGCCATGAGCCAGGTGCTGGCCCTCGGAGTCAAAGGGCTCCGAAGTCTGCGGCACACCTCGGATGAGTTCCACGATATGCTCGACGAGCTTTCGAATCTCCAGGGATGGCTAGGCCAACTCGGCGCTTTGATGGAATCTATCGCCTCTGACCCCAACAATTCGACTGCGATTTCCCCCGACGCGGTCAACCAACTCGAGACCGTGAAGATCGAACTCGACTTGATCGTCAGCGAAATGAACGAAATAACCGCGAGACTTCTCAGCCGTGGTCCGAGACCGCTGAGCAGGACGGCCAAGGTATCACTGATTGATTGGCAGTTTAAGCTACGCGGGAAGGTCTCCAATCTCAAAGACAGGGCGAAAAAGTGCCGCGAGAGTTTGACAACCTGCCTGGCGCTCTTTGGACTTGCCCAGAGGTGAGAGCGAGCCGGAATCTAATGAGACCCCTGGTATTCAAGTTGCACTGACTTGGGTAGGCTGCAACACAGTAGACTTGTCATGGAAATCCGCGATGCAGTTGAGACATCGAATTGGACCCTTGACCAGCGCTTGGCCGGCCTCCACGCCGTTGCGCAGAACCAACAACAAGCACTCGACTCGATATCGGAACGACTTGAAACGCGGCTGAGCACCCTTGAGTCACAACTCTCCGCGCTTTCCATTCCTCGACCCACCTCTGGCCATGGTACGACGGCATCGTCAGCTCACATTCAAGCATTGGTTCGACAACCATGCAGCCGATATTGTAAATGTCAATGTCATACGGTATCCACATTTCAGTCGCCATGGTGGACCCGGTCACTGGTCGGTTCACTCTTCGTGCAATACAATGGAACTGCTGTCCTCCGCGCAAACCCGTGCAACGTCACCGCATGCCGAGCAGGAGGGAAAGGGGCTGTCGCCATAGGGTACTCTTTTCCAAGCTGGGTCATTTACCGTGCTCTTTCCATATCCGCGTGCTGGAGCTCGCTCACAAATTCGGGTGCCTCCCTTCACCTCATGGTGCCGAGGATTATCCATCTCCCTGCTCTATGGGGCGCAGTTATCCACAACGATACTGGATGGCTCTGGCAGATGATCATGGACCAGCAGCTCCGCCCCAATGATATACAGATTACTGGAGAGGGAATTCTTACCGTGAGTGGCCCCCAGACCTGCGGGCAATGACATACGCTGAGAGCTGTGCAGCACATCGTTCGGTCCCGACATTACAATGTTGCAGGATTCTTGCTTGACATGGGCTTCACACCCAATTTTGTTGACGCAAACGGCGGGTGAGTGCTAACTTTCCGAGATCAAGCCAAGACCTACTCACGGTTCGGGACCAGATCCGCAATGTCGGTCGCGAAGATGCAACTCTGTGTCCAGAAAGATCATTCCTCTGACGCTCGCCGCCTCCTGGAGCGGGTCATTGGGAACAACGAAGAGACGGATGAGATATCAACGATGATTCGCGACTCCGTCCTAGGGGTCAGCCATTTCACTCTACAGGAGGCTCTTGCAATGGAGCCATCGCAAATCGACGTGCTTGACGACATTGGGTACTCCCCCCTACACTGGGCGGCAAGGCGGGATGATATAGAAAAGGTCGACATCCTTCTCCGACACGGCGCCAAGGTGAACGTTCGCGCACGACGAAATAGAAAGACCCCTTTACATCTGGCGGCTTATCGATCATCTCCGACGGTGATGAGCTTGTTGATCGACAAAGGCGCCGATCTCCACGCCAAAGATTTCCGCGGATACACGCCGTTGCATTGCAGCGTACACCGTCTAGATAACGCGCGATCTCTGCTTCGAGCTGGGGCAGATCCCAACATACAGGACATGATGGGTACGACCCCCTTGCACCTCAGCACTGTCACTGGCTGCGAGGAGTGCGTCGAGGTCAATACACCGGGGGATATAATCAGCGGCACGCCGATAATCCCAGCCGTTTTGTCTGGATCCAAATTGTCCGGGGCCAGTGCCACCGCCTGGCCTTACACAGGGATCACTGCGGATACATACACCCTTGGCTGTCGAGGAACCGTGACCATGAACTGCCCCGCAAACCACGATGGAGTCATCTCGGCGCTGATTGAGTATGGTGCCAAACTGGACGCCACTGATTGGGAGGGTAAAACACCCCTAATGCACGCAGTCGTCCACGGAAACACAAGCGCCATGTCCCAGCTCTACGCGTCAGGTTCAAGCCTCAGCATAGCCAACAAGCATGGAAACACTACACTCGACTACGCAGCCGTGTATGGTGGATTGGAGGAACTGGAGTGCCTCCGCGCCCTCCACACACAAGGCATCGACCCCGATTGTCCCAACGAGACCGGGCATACATCACTCGATCTGTTTCATCGAAGGACCGAGACGCCATGGCTTCCGGGGACACGCAAGCCAACCCACTCGGAGGTGTTTGTCTTCCATGCGATGATTGTTGAGATGCGTCGCAGGAACTGGGATTCAGGCCACTTTCTCGAGTCGAAAGCTTTGGTTGGCCCCGGCAGCGCAGAGTACAGAGCTTTGAGCTCGAATCTCGGTCGGCTATGGCAGATGATGAAAGACAAGCCTGAGATTGGAAGCGCGCCATGGGCCGGCTACGACAGCCCGACATGCCGTTGGGCCGACGACGTGGAGAGAGCTGATACCGACTACGACACCTCCATCCTCTACAAGCAGGTACACACCGCTATTCCGGAGCAGTGTTCATACACAGAGGAGGTCGCAGACGAGGAGACCTTGAACGAAGAGTTCTTTGATGCCCTGGAATAAAACTTCAGAGTGACTGTCGTCTACCTATCAACAGACGTCAAGATCTGCCGCCAAAGCTTAGCGATGTGGCAATTTCTCAGAACATCGGCAGCTACTTCGCTCAGATTCTAGTAACCTCCTTTGGTACCGTACAGACGACGCCCTAGATGGAGCTATGATCGATGCACGCCAAGTGAGCAAATACGAGACTTACATCTCAAAATTTTCCTAGCAGCGGTGCCAAAACGATGCGCAGTGTGCCAACCGATCAAGAATCGATCTCAGCCTCTTGATGGAAATTTAAGTCTTGCGTGAGTAGCCCGGTTATGGTAGCGAACCTGCCGCCCCGCGTTGTGGGTCTTCCAACCGACCGGCAGAATTGGTCTGACAGGACCCAGACCACGGAACTTGACCGCGCTATCTAGGGTATTTAGACGGAGAATTAACGACCCCATAGCTACGATTGGCCGTCCAAATGAATTAATACTCGACCGATCCTCTGGGATCCGATCGTGAACTGCCGAGCTAGAGGCTGAGCAGCATGATATGCTGAGGGACCAACTTGGGCGCTAAGGCATCTACACTTCCTATTAAGTCGTGCTCTAGAAGAGAGCCCGGTTTTTTTTTTTTCGACGTCAAGCTTTATTTGCATGTGGCTCATTATGTCGCTGAACTGGAGTCTCTTGGTGTTGCCCTCCCTCCTCGCGGGGGCGCAGGTCATCACCGCGGCTGAAGCTGCTGCCATCGCTGGGTCGTACGCTGCGAACATCAAGGTGTACGTTTCCTATTATCCATTCGATCATAGCCCACTGACGTAGCACAGAGTCCGCAATGCCGTCTACCCGATCGATGTAGTGGACTAAGTGGAGATCGAGACACGGCCTAAGGTTGAGGCCTACCTCACCATGAAGGTCGCTATGGGCACGAATAATAACTGCACCCTTGAGAACGCCGGCGTGCGCAGGGAGTGGGCCGATCTAAGCGTCACCGAGAGGGAGGAGTACGTGGCGGCCGTGACATGCCTAACAAAGCTCCCGCCCCAGGCTCCCAAGGACCGTTTCCCGGGTGCCTTAAGCCGCTTCGACGACTTCGTTGCCTACCACATGACGCACGCGTCCGAGCGTCACGACAACTACCACCTTTTTCCTGCCCACAAGCACTTCCTGTGGGTGTACGAGCAGGCGCTGCGGAACGAGTGCGGGTACAAGGGGTATCAGCCATACATGAACTACGACCGCATTGCCGAGGATCTCAGCACGAACCCGGCCAACTCGTCGCATTGGAATGGCAATTCGTCGAGCCTAGGCGGAAATGGAGAGCTTGACTCAAATTATAAGGGTGTTTCCCAGACTGGACGCACTCCCAACCTGATCGCCACTGGTGGAGGCGGTGGCTGTGTGACGTCTGCGCCATTCTCTGAGTAGGTTCCGGCTTTCTTGGAGCAAATTGTTCGGCGCTGACAAATTGACAGCATGGTTGTCAGTCTCGGGCCAACTTCAATGGCCTCGTACCAGAACCTTCCCAAGAACCCCAAGAGCGACGGAACCGGGATCAACAAGCGCTGTTTGCGCCGCGACATCAACAAGAATGCCGCCCTCGGTGCGACTGCTGATCATGCCTACAAGCTCCTCACCGAGAGCAAAAACATTGACCAGTTCTACAACACCCTTCTCGGGACGCCCCCGCCACGCAACGATCCCTACCCATGGGGCGTGAGTTTTCCTCTCCTCCCCCAAAACGTGACACAAACTAACAACCCCAGATCCACACCGCCGGCCACTACATTCACGCCGTCGACCCTGGCGGCGACGCAGCCACCTCCCCAGGCGATCCCGGCTTCTACTTCCACCACGGCGCGCTCGACCGCCTCTGGTGGATCTGGCAGATGCAGGATCCCGAGAACCGGCTGAACGCCGTGCCCATGTACGGCCAGGTAATTCCCATGGACCACGGGGGCCATCCCATCAAGATGGTGGTGGATCTGGAGTGGTTGAGCCCGTTGAAGAGTCCGTTAATGGAAGCGCATGATCAGCTTGGGAGTAATGGGGGGTTTATTGCTATATTTATATTTAAGGGTGGTGAGTTTGTTGGAAGAGTGAAAGGGGTGTGATAGGCAGCGGAATTGACCTGTTTTGCCTTTTTTTATGGTCCACTGTGGCATCATGCGGCTTCGGGCATGTCGAGTGGGATTGACCGCGCTGGAGTGGAAGGATTCAACGGGCCGACCCGATGACGTGGCCTGCCGTTGATCTGGAGAGGCCACCGAACGCCAATGTGCCTATTTCGTACACTTCCAGGCAACCGCAAAAGACTTCACGAAGTAGTCGTCACCTTTGAGGCAACAATTTCGCAACACTGGCACTTGCCGTATATCAAGTCGATTTTCTTTCTCGATCTCTGAGCTCACATCACGCAACATTGGCTCGCCGCTTCAACATGGTAGGCCTCCCCTCACCACCATCCTCTCCCTACTCCCTCACCTGCGGCCGCGTCCTCCGCTCCCTGGGGCTGACCTCACCTCCTCCCTCCTCGTTGCCCCCCAAAAACCCACCGACCCCAATCCCGCGCGACCGCCTCATTGATCTCTCCCCTTTCCTCAGCCCCATTGACAGTTCCCACAACAAACAGACACCGACACTCAACCCGCAGTACCAATCCCCACTCTTTCGCCTCCCCCTCGAACTCCGCCACCAAATATACGGGTACGTTCTCCCGGCTAGGAAACAAATCTGGGTGCGCGCCGCCCTGGGGAACGGCTACGTCTGGGAGCGCAGACCTCCCTCTACTTCCATTTCCAACCCCGGCTCGCACAGCCAGAGCAGCAGGCACGGCCCCCTACAACAAACCACCCCATCCTACTCCTCCCGCATCAAACAAAGTGATGCGCACAATGGAGTGGAGGGGGCATGTGTAGAGCATTTTGTGTGTCGAGGGGAGAAGGAGCTCCGGGACTTCAGCTGGGAGGACTCCACGGGGGCCGGGTGCTGCAATGAGGTGAAGAATGGGTTTTGGGATTGCATGAGGCAGAGGGGGGTGGGGAGCGATGCGGATGCGCTGGGGTTGATGAGGGTTTGTCAGAGGGTGTGAGTACTGTGCATCTATTCCAGACTGTTTGTTGGGTGAAGGAGAGTGCTGATGTCGGTGACAGGTACCTCGAGCTTTACGATATTTGCTCTTTTTGCTTCGACAACCCCGACACGCTTAATGAGTTTGTCGACTTTTACCCTGTGCTTCCGGTCCAGCACGTGCAGATTGTGCTGTACGCGTCGTGTCTGGTCTACACGGACCACGAAGGGGGGTTGATCTCGGTTCCGGAGTACGCTGGGTGGGCGCTCAAGCTGAATGTCTCGTGGGAGCGAAAGTTGAAGGAGGTGGGCGAGGCGTGTAAGCGCATCAGGGGGTTGACGTCATTGTTGATCTCGCTGCATCCAGAACCGGTGTACCAGCACTTCAAGAATGAGGAGAGGATCATAGAATCGCTGAAAATGATCACGGCGGCGCCGACCATCTATGTTGAGGTGCTGGGCGTGCAGGGCAAGAATCGGGAGCCGGTCTTGCTGAGGTCCGAGTCCAAGGCGTTGGTTGCGGACACGTGTAGGTCGGGTGTTTAGTTGCATGTCTGAATGCAATGGCATCACAACTCCAAATTCTAGAAACGCTAGCATTTGAGACAAAGAACACCAAGTCCAGGTTCTCGGTATTCGGCGGTGGATCGGCCCGCTGTTTGTCCCTTGTCCTGGGAGGATAATGGAACGGCACTAGCAGTCCTGCTCGCACTCGCCTAGATCTTAGCGAATCAAAACTGTGGAATGTTACCGTCGGATGCCGCTAAGACGCGATCCAGAAGACTTGGCAGGGTCGCCGGGATCGTCTCCCACAAAAACTCTTGAGACGGCATGGCTCGCATTCCCGTCGCATTTGCAAGCAACATATAATCGGCGATGAAGCACCGTGTACCGAGTTTTAGCGCTCTCCGTCACAGAGACCTCTTCGCGACACTCGAAGAAGAAAGCTCGTCCCCTCGAGCATTTAAACATCGAGCTGCCGCCAAGCGAATCCCCGCTTCTGTTCCTATCGACATCTGCTGCCGACCCTCTGTCCTCACCACAGCTTGAAACACCGCCATGGCGACCACAGAGATCAAGGGCATCTTCAGCCCACGCAACAAGCGCTTCCCCGTTCTGCCAAATTCCTCTGCGGCAGTAAGCCCAATCATCCCCTCTCCAACCGCTGACTTCAAGTCGAACTAACCCACCCTCCGATCAGTTCATCAAGCAGTGCCTCACCCTACGCACCCTCCTCCTCGGTGGTGCGACCGCCCAAGCACTCCTCACCCTGATCTTCCCCTCACGATACGCCCTCCTCCCAACGCTCGCCCTCCTCCTCCACACCATCGTCTCCACCGTCCATTCCGCCGTGAACTTCCCACCCCCTGTGCCCCCCTCGCCATCACCCACAACCACCATCCCCGGCCGAACCTCCTCCCACCTCCCTCCGTCCAATTCCAACTCCCTCTTCCCAGCCCCCGCCCACCTTCCCCCCGGCCTCGTCACCCTCCACCTCGGAGTCCGCTTCACCCACCCCCTGGGCATCCTCGCCCCCGGCGTGCGCGACGTCGGCGCCCACTTCGAAGCCTGCAACGCCTCTGTCCTCGACGCCGCCAAGCCCTACGGCTGCATCGGCTACTCGTCATGGAATGCGGCCTCCCAAGACGCAAACAACACCATGATGACGGTCTATTACTTCCGCGATGTGGAGGGACTGAACGCCTTTGCGCAGGGGGAGGTCCACAGGAAGGCGTGGGATTGGTATTCGGGGTGGTGTAAGGATGGGAAGGGGTATATTGGGGTTTATCATGAGACTTTTGAGGTCAAGGAGGGGGGTTGGGAGACGATTGCGGTCAATATGCCGCCGACGCTGCTGGGGGCGGGGAGTTTACCTGTTGGAGTGGAGG
>Ga0247780_1000853_pt1 | contig 23773 bp, 1 predicted proteins | sample UWRJL079202R5_FD_179927 | JGI IMG/M metagenome (GOLD analysis project Ga0247780, IMG submission 179927) | Plant litter microbial communities from Arlington Agricultural Research Station in Wisconsin, United States - UWRJ-L079-202R-5 | ecosystem: Environmental > Terrestrial > Plant litter >... | reverse complement strand
AAAAAATATTTTTTTTTATTTTTTTAAATTTTTTTTTTTTTTTTTTTTTTTTTTTTTTTTTAATTTTTTTTTTTTTTTTTTTTTTTTTTTTTTACTAACTTCCTTTCTTAACAGTGCTTATTCTCGTAAACACGCTTTTCTACCACATACAGTTATATAACTAGTTCGGGAGACCTTAAGGTATACTAGATCGCTTTTTACCCTTTAACTCCTTCCCTAAACCTACAGTAAAGCGTAAGTCCTCTGGTTATAAAGGGTAAGTTATCCTGTAGGCTACTAGTCTGTAATGTCTTAGTTTTCCATATTACCGTATATGCGATTTTATATAAAGCTTACTAAGAGCTTTAAAAGCCCAGCTTTCTTATTAAGTTTAAGGTCTTTATAACCTTAATTAAGGGTTTTAATAAATGTCCTTCCGTACTTATTAAGGAGTTTCCTACCGTTTTTTAGGCTTTAAGTTATTACAACTTGCACCTAATACAGGCCTTGAGAGGACTGGTGCAGGTTAAGATAGAATGTATAATAAGACGCTAACAGGTAAGGGGTGTTCTAAAGACGGCTTATTAAGCTAACACTCCTAGACGGGGGTTTAATGTTACTGTAAGTTGTTATTACTATAATACATAGAGGTGAGTCTGAACAGTAGGATATAAATGAATAATTGAATACTAACGTGAGGAACTAGAGTCCCTTACGGTAGTTGTAAATATAACTATAACTATCTATACTAACTAATAAGGTAGTACCTTATACCTTTAATTACTATACTTACTTAATATAAGGAGTGATTAGGGTGATTAAAATACCTTTAATTACTGTAATTACTATATTCTTAGCGAGATTAGAGTAATTACTTAACAATTAGTTATAAGGGCTTTAAGTCTTTACACCCCTAGCCTAGTGCATAGTACCGTGTGTACTGTTTCCCTACACTGTTTCTTCTATAGGGAATCTGTTAGGCCGCTTTAGCTTAAATAACAGCCTGTAAGGTTATTATATAATTCCCCCTCTTTAACGTTCTTTTTCTATAAAGAACTACTTATATATGCCTCCCTTTCTCCATTAGTCGTTATATTATCTAACTAGGTAATTAAAAATAAGAGAAACGTAATACTTTTATTAACTAAACACTGTATTACTAACACTGAATTTATCCTCACTTTTAAGATTATTATACTTATAAAGTGTAGTTATTATTAACGCTTAGGACTAGCCGACTGTAAGGTAGTTAGTAAGAGTAAGTTATACAGCTATTATGTAATAATTAGTAGAATTACGTACTTGTTTTATAACATCTATAGGAATAACTTATCTGTATTACGTAGGGTTCTAAATGAAAAGAAGTGTCTTAACACTAAGGAGCGTAAGATTACCTTTCTTCTTTATAATATAGCTTCTAAGCTTTTACGTCTTAAAGATTAATAAAAGAGATTAGCGCTTTAAGTAAATAAACTTTTTAACTACGAGTTTAACATTATAGCAGAAGAGGAGTGTAAGGCTTAGAGAGCGACCGCTTTAGTTTTTAAATTTAACTAGGGGAACTTTTTAATAAAGCCACTATGTAGTTCCTTCTTTAAAGGGTCGTTATAATTAGTAACCTCCTTTTAACCTAGTCTGTAACTGCCTTCTTTAATAAGAGGTTATAAGTCCGACTTCTTATAAGAGTTTTAGTAACTTTTTTGCTAACTTCTTTCCCTAACAGTACTTATAAAGCTTATTAGGAGCTTTAAAGGCTTAACCTTCTTATTAAGTTTAAGGTCTTTATAACTTATAGTTAAAGTCCTAATAAATGTCCTCCCGTACTTATTAAGGAGTTTCCTACTGCTTCTTAAGCTTTAAGTCCTATAATAGTCTTACTCTTTAGTATAGTAATTTAAATATTAAGTCTTATCTTATTTCTAATTCTTATTATTAGCTTTAGTTAGTCTGGATTTTTTCAGTAGAACTCTATAATTAGGTTTAAGCACTTAAGATTCTTAACTAGCTTTTATAAGTTGCTTTTAGGGCTGTAATCTAGCTATTTAATAAGATATTTAAACGTGTTCTTTCCTTTTTATAAATCTATAACTTCTTTAATATTATACTTATCCTTATTAGTATCGATCTTAATCTTCTTTTCTAATGGAACTCCCTTTAATACAGGTTTTAGGAGTAAGATGTGAAAAACCTTAATCTGCACCTTTATATTAGTAAGTAAGTTTAATTTGTAATTAGAGGTAGTGACCTTTTTCTTAACTTAAAACAGTCTATACCTTTTAAAGTTAAGCTTCTTATTAAGCCGTTTTAAGTGTAAGTTTTGTAAAAAAAGGTAAATGTAGTCCCCCTTTTAAAGAGTCAGTCCCTTGATTTATTTATTATTATAATAAAGTCCTTTCTTAAGTATTAGTTACTTAATTTGGTATTTATTAGTAAACTTCTTTATTTGTTTGCGTGTAAACTTAAGTTTAGCTTGCAGGTAGTTATATAGTTTTTACATTTAGTCTGTGTAAATTACGGCTTAGGGGGTGCTGGTAGGTAAGCTTTAACAGAGCTCGGGCTCCTTACCGTAATTAGTGAAAAACGGTAATATACTTATCGACTTAATTAGTGTTATGTTATAAGCTATCTGTACTGTTAATAACAGTTTAAGTTAATTGTTTTATTTAAAGTTAACGTAAGCTTAAAGGTATGTTATAAGTATCTAATTAACTTACTTTATTTAATTATCCATCTGTAGGTAGAAAGCTATTAAAAGTTTACTCTTTACACCTATTCTTTATATTAATCCTTACTAGAACTTTAACATAATTAGCTTATTTTAATCTGTAACGATATTGTTTAGTTAAAGGTGTTGTAAAACTACCTCTTTTTTAAAGATATAAACGAGTTATTCCGCAATTATATCCTTTAAGGTTAGTAAAAAGTAGGCTTATTTTGTTAATCTGTTAACTACTATAAAGATCTAGTTATAAATAACTCCTGTAACAAGGTCCCTAGACTTTAGAATCCTAGTGATAAAGTTAAGTGAGATTAAACTTTATAGCGCTTATAGTATAGGGAGTGGTTTAAAAAGTCTGTAAGGCTTATAATATCGGTTCTGCTTCTTATAGCAGACGTTACAGTTATTAACCACTTCTTTAACTAGCTTCTTTATTCTTAGGAAGGCGTACACCTGTTAGGCCTGTGTAAGAGTTTTAGCTTAGCTTATATATCTTCCAAGTTAAGACTTATAGATCTGCTAAATGTACTCCTTTCGTTTACCTAGGTTGTAAATGTACAGTTTCTCTTAGTATTAAAGCCTTGCTCTTGGTTTAAACGTGCTATCTACACCTTTTAGCAGCTGTTCTAGCTAATAACTGGTTTTATTGTAGTTTAGATACTTTAAGCACTCTTTATTATAATCTTATATATGCCTTAAGAAGTCTCCTAAGGGGTATTTATGCTTATAAGTTCCTTTTACTAACCTTCTTACTTAGAAGTCTTATTATTATTAATAGATATTATACTTTATTTATAAGTTTATATAAATGTTAATAGTTTATTTTAGTGTTTAGTTATTTAACATTTGCAGCATATGTTTTAATATACTATTCTTAACTTTATTAAATATAGTAATGGGGATTAAGATTAGATTAGCATCCTTATAATCCTGTCTTTAATTAAGAGTATCAGCTTACCTATTATCTTTTCCTTTAATATAGTAAATCTAGAAGTGGAACGGGGCTATTAACTCTACTTATTATGCTTACTGTGGATTAAGTTCCTTTATTAAGAAGTATTAAAGGTTATTATAATCCGAAAAAACCTAAATTAGTTCTTTTATACTGTTTAGATACAGTGCTTATTTAATAAAGTATTAAATAATCACTATCAGTTCCTTATTATAGATTAAATATTATAAAGCTGGATTATAGATTCCTTTTAATAAGAAGGTAACTAGGTAATATTTCCTATCGTCCTGGACTTAGTTAAGTTCTCTGCTAATTATAAATTCTAAGGAGTCTATTTTGACTTAGAAAGGTTTTAAGAAATCGGGGAGGGTTAAGATTAGTGTTATAATAAAGGTGTATTTAAGGTCTTTAAACGCCTTTTACTATTTATTAGTTTACTTAAATAACTTCCCCTTACTTGTGAGTTTATAAAGTGGTCTTACGATTTTCGTAAAGTACTTAATAAAACAGTAATAAAAGTTTGTAAAGTTAATAAAGGTTTATAACTCTTTTTAATTCTTTAAAGTGGGCTAATCCTTAATTACCTCTGTCTTCTCTAGTTATATTTTAAGCTTTTTAAGGGTTACTTTAAACCTTAAATAGTTTAGCTTCTAAACGTGGAAGTGGCTTTTCTCTAGGTTTACTATTAGCTTCGCCTTTTTAAAAGTTATTAGAACCTATTATATATATTTTCAGTATTCTTTTAAAGTTTTAGAATAAATTAGAACGTTATTTAAATATATAAAGATAAACTTATTAAGGAAGGGGTGGAGAATATTATTAATAAAGCCTTAAAAGGTCGTAGGGGTGTTTATTAATTCTATTAGTATGATATAGTATTAATAATACCTATTATGAGTCTAAAAGGCTATCTTATATTTATCCTTTTCCTTCACTTTAATATAGTTAAACCCTATAAGGAAATTAAGGCTGGAGAACTAATTTATTTTAGTAATCCGTTTTTACATTTTTATAATAAGTAATAGTAGGTAATAGTTCTTAATTATATCTTTGTTTAACGTTTAGTAATTAATAACTATATGTAATTTACTGTCTCTCTTCCTTAAGACGAATAACATTAAATAACCTGCTAGGGACTGGGATTTTATAATGAACCTATTCTTCAGGTTTTTATTAACGTACTCCTTTAAGGCCTTAACTTATTAAGGGTTTAAGTAGTAAAGCTAGAAACTGTAAAGCTTCACTTTTAACTTTAACTTAATTTTGTAGTCTTATAGTTTGTAATCTGGTAATTACAGTATCTTTTTTTAAAACAGGGTAAACTTCCTGTACTCCGTAAGTACTTTAGATAAGTTAACTTCTTCACTTATTTGTAAATCAGCTTCTTATTTCTTTTTACCTTTTAAATTGTTATTTAGGTAATATAATAAACCTTTTAATCCTTTAACTATTTTAGTAAACCTAACCTAAACTGTGCTTAGTTTTAAAGGTTTAATATATTTTTAAGTGCTTTATGTATCTTTAAAACAGTTTAATGTCTTCTTAACTTTCTCTAAACAGTAACTATAGTTAAGGGACTTACTAAAGGTAAGATAACCACTCCTTTAATTAATTATAAGGTTATACTTTTCCAGTTAAGGTAGACTTAAAATTATATTATACCCTGTAATTAGTATAACGTTAAAGTCTACTTATTATTTATCCCTATCCACTTTAATTAAAAGTAGTAAGTAATAAGTAACTTTACTATTATTATACTAGTACAGGCTTCCTTCTTTATTCTAAATAGGAATAACCTCTTTATATTCTTTATTAAGAAGTTTCCTTCAGTTAATTAATAAAAGGTATATTAAGTTAAAAGCACTCCCATTATTAATCACTACTTTTACCCTAAATAGCCTCCCTTTTCTATCTATTATATCGACACTAACAGAATAATACTTATACTCCTTTAATATTTAAGTTATAACAATTATCTGTCCTTAAGGTCTTATCTAGCCTAACCTTTAAATGCCTCTCCTTCTTCTTAAGGTTTTTACTAATTAACAGACTACTGGTTTTCAGCCTTTTTAAAAGGCTCGTAACCTTTTCCTAATTCCTTTTAGAAAAACAGGCAGCTTTAGTAAACCTAATAATTAACCTTTCTTAAGTTTTCACACCTTAGCGTCCAGTTAACTTTAAACGGTACGATGTTCTTAAAGTCCTTAATAAGTTAATAATACGCTTTACAGGATTAAATTATAATAATATCTTTTTACTTTTAAATCCGTTAATAATCCTCTCGCTTTTACTACTCTTTAGCTTTTCCGTTAAGGTGTAATAAACACGTTATAACTAGGTAGTTATTAAGTATTCCTCCTTATTAATATATAATAAGGGCTTAATTAACTATAGTGACTTTCTACTTATTATTAAACTCTCTTATTAGGAAATAAGAGACTTAATAATAAGTTAGTTTTAACTTTACTCTCGTAATAGCGTAGTCTTGTCTTAATAGGTTAAGGAAGTGGTTATAAAGGCCCTTAAGTCTATAATACTAGTTAAGAGTGCAGTTATTATATATATAATCAATTTATAATATATCCTTATAGTTAGGATAATTAATGTTAACTATAAGTGTTACAGTTATAAAGTACAGAACGGGGGAAGTGGTACTTTGTTCTTTTTCTTCTTCTACTTACCTCTATATATATTATTTCTCCTAAAGCTCTTCTTAAAACTTAAGTAATAATAACCTAGCTTATTCTTCTACAAAATAATCTTCTTTAACAAGTTAGTATTTAAGTTAATTAGTAAAGCGAACTTTATTATAAAGTTGTAACTTAATCTTTATTACTCTATCCTTAAACATTACAGTAAGACTTTCAACTTACAGATCTTTTATTTTATCTACTAACTTTTAATACTTTTCCTTTAACTCCTAGACCCTCTGTTAATATACTTACTTTATACCTTCTCAGGGGACCCTTAAGGTACCAGTCTAAGGTATACCAGCTTTAATACAGGGTAACTATCTAAGCTATTCTTCTTTTAGGGAGGTAAGGGTGCTAATCTATTTAATGTGCTTAAAGTGTTTAAAAGTCTTAAGGGGTATTATTAAAAAGAGCTTCCGTTTCTCTAGTTTAACTCTTTTAACTTATTCCCTTTCACCTTTTAAAGCTTACTTTACTATTTAGGTAACCTAAAAGGCTAATTCTTTAACTCCCTTTACTATCTTAGTAATTTCTAAGTTAGGGTCTTTCCTAAACTTCCTTAGTTCTTAAGCTTACAGGGTAAGGTTTTTAAGGCCTGTAATAGTTAACTGGAACATCTCTTCTTAAAGTTAGTCTTTTATAACCTGCACCTCTAGCGGTTTTGAGTTTCCACTTTAAAGTTAGTCTTCTGTAACTTATACCTCCGTAGCTAACTCTTTTAAGATACCCTTAAGGATTAAGTATACTATATCTTAAGGTTCTTCCTCTTCTTCTTCCTTATCTCCTAAGCTGCACTTATCCATCTAAGTATAGTCCTCTTTATTACCTGCTATCCTAATATAAATATCTCTTAAGTTAAACCTAATATGTTTTCCTCCTTTTAAGACTAGTTTCCAACTGACTTATTTTAATAACGGGTATTACTACACTATATAGTCTTTCTTATTACAGTTAAAACACTAGATTTAAGACAGGTCTTTAAACTGCTTTTACTATTATTACCGTTAAGGCTTATCGTAGTTAAGTTAGTTCTAACAGTTTATTATACTAATGTTTATTAGCCTGGGGTAATAACCTATTATAGTTAATTAATTCCCCTTCTTTAGTTTACTTAGCTAGTAAGGGGTCTGTTCTTTCTAGTAGTTCTTCCAGTAGTGGTAATTATAATACCAGTTATCAGCCTTAATAGCTATCTCGACTAACTCCTAAAGGCAGTTTAGTCGATCTTCTTAATAAAGATCTTTAGTAATGTGTTCCTTTAAACCGCTTTAGAATAGCATTATTAAGGCCTTTTAACTAAGCTTAATCTTTACTGTTTCCAGTTTAAAGCATGTAGAGAACTTAAGGACTAAAGACGTTTACTTTAAAGCTATAAGGCGTTACTTAGCCCGCCTTAAGGTGTCTAGTTCTCCAAACTTAATCTGGAGTTAATTAATGAAAACGTTAAAGTCGTTAAAAAGGGTTTAAGTCTTAGGGGCCTCTTTATATGCTCTGTCTACAGAGAGGTTATTAATTATCTTTATATAGAGTTTATATTAATAAGTAGTTACTGTATTTAGTAAAGCTCTAATAAACCTAACTTTTCCTTCTTCCTTAAAGAACTGCTTATTATAATAGGTAATATAGCTCTAAAGCTGGGTTACTTAAGACTTTAGTTATGTTAAGTCTCTTTTAAAGCGTAACGGTAAGGGGAGTTTTACTTATTTCTTCTATAAGCCTTTAAAGTTATTATTCTTTAGTTTAACAGCGTTAAGTTAAGTTTAAAGTTTTTTAATAAGACTAATGCGGCTCTTAATGTTTTTAGGGAAGGTTTTATTAAGTTCCTTAACTAATCCTTACTAGTTAAGGTTTAAGTCTTTAAAACATATAGCTAATTTATTAATAATGGGGAGCTAAGGTTAAGTTTACACCTCCTTAATCTCCTTACCTTTTCCAGAGGTTAATATATTAATGGGAGAAAGGTAGTGTTTAAGAATTTAATAAATAACGTTTAAAACTTAATACGCTAATATTATATTATAACCTACACCTAACACAGGCTTTAAAAAGACTAACACAGGTTAAGACAGAACGTATAGTAGGACGCTAATAAATAAGAGGCGTTTTAAAGATAGCTTATTAAGCTAACACTCCTAAACAAGGGTTTAATATTACTATAGGTTGTTATTACTATAATATATAAAGGTAAGTCTGAACAGTAGGATATAAATAAATAATTAAATACTAACGTAAGGAACCAGAGTCCCTCACGGTAGTTATAGATATAACTATAGCTATCTATACTAACTAACGAGGTAGTACCTTATACTTTTAATTACTGTACTTACTTAACATAAGGAGTAATTAGGGTAATTAGAATACCTCTAATCACTGTAATTACTATATTCTTAGCGAGATCAGAGTGATCACTTAACGATTAGTTATAGGGGCTTTAGGTCTTCACACCCCTAGCTTAATGCGCAGTACTGTGTGTACTGTTTCCCTGCACTGTTTCTTCTGTGGGGAATCTGTCGGGCCGCCTCGGCCCAAGTGACAGCCTGCAGGGTCGTTATATAAGTCCTATAATAATCTTACTTTTTAATATAGTAGTTTAGATGTCAGATTTTATCTTATTTCTAATTCTTATTATTAACTTTAATTAATCTAGATTCTTTTAGTAGAACTTTATAATTAGGTCTAGGCATTTAAGACTTTTAACTAACTCTTATAAGTTACTTTTAAGGTTATAGTTTAGCTATTTAACGAGATATTTAAACGTGTTCTTTCTTTTTTGTAAATTTATAACTTCCTTAACGTTATATTTATCTTTATTAGCGTCGATCTTAATCTTCTTTTCCAGAGGAACTCCCTTTAGGGTAGGTTTTAAAAGTAAGACGTGAAAAACCTTAATCTGCACTTTTATACTGGTAGGTAGGTCTAGTTTGTAATTAGAGGTAATAACCTTTTTCTTAATTTAGAACAGTTTATACCTTTTAAAATTAAGCTTCTTACTAAGCTGTTTTAAATACAAGTTCTGTGAAAAAAGGTAAACATAATCCCCCTTTTAAAAAGTCGGTCCCTTAACTTATTTACCCTTATAATAGAGTCTTTCCTTAAGTACTGGTTATTTAATTTAATATTTATTAGTAAATTTCTTTATTTATTTATGTGTGAACTTAAGTTCGGCTTATAAATAGTCGTGTAGCTTTTATATCTAATCTACATAAACTGTAGTTTAAAGGGTACTGGTAGGTAGCTCTTAATGGAGCTCTAGCTTTTTATTATAATTAGTGAAGAATAGTAATACACCTGTTAACTTAATTGGTATTATATTATAAGCTATTTATACTGTTAGTAACAGTTTAAGCTAATTATTTTATTTAAAGTCAATATAAGCTTAAAGATACGTTATAAGTATCTAGTTAACTTATTCCGTCTAGTTATCTGTTTATAAATAGAAAGCTGTTAAAAGCTTACTCTTTATACTTATTCTTTACATTAACCTTTATTAAAACTTTAACACAATTAACTTATCTTAATCTGTAACAATATTATCTAGCTAAAGGTGTTGTAAGATTACCTTTTTCTTAAAGATATAAGTAAGTTACTTTACTGTTATATCCTTTAAGGTTAGTAGAAAGTAAGCTTACTTTATTAACCTGTCGACTATTATAAGGATCTGGTTATAAGTGACTCTTATAATAGGGTCCTTAGACTTTAAAATCCCAGTAACGAAGTTAAGTAAGATTAAGCTTTATAACGCCTGTGGTACGGGGAGTGGTTTAAGGAGCTTATAAGGTTTATAATATTGGTTCTGCTTTTAATAATAAACGTTATAATTATTAACTACTTCCTTAACTAGCTTCTTTATTCTTAGGAAGGTGTACGTTTATTAAACCTGTGTAAAAGTTTTAACTTAACTTATATATCCTCTAAGTTAAGACTTATAAACCTGCTAGACGTACTCCTTTTATTTATTTAAGTTGTGAATATATAGTTTCTTTTAGTACCAAAGCTTTACTCCTGGTTTAAATATGCTGTTTACGCCTTCTAGTAGCTATTTTAATTAATAACTGGTTTTATTATAGTTTAAGTGTATTAGGCACTCCTTATTATATTCTTATATATACCCTAAAAAGTCTCCTAAAGGGTATTTATACTTATAAACTCTTTCCTTTAATCTTCTTACTTAAAAGTCCTATTATTACTAATAGATATTATACTCTGTTTATAAGTTTATATAAACGTTAATAGTTTATTTTAGAGTTTAGTTATTTAATACTTATAATGTGTGCTTTAATGTGCCGTTTTTAGTTTCGTTAAATATAGTGACAGGGATTAGGACCAGATTAGTATCCTTATAATCCTGTCTCTAACTGAGAGTATTAACTTACCTATTATCTTTTCCTTTAATATAGTAAATCTAGAAGTAGAACAGGGCTATCAGCTTTACCTAACGTGCTTATTAAGGGTTAAGTTCCTTTATTAGGAAGTATTAAAGGTTATTATAATTTAAGAAAACCTAAACTGGTTCCTCTGTACCACTTAGGTATAATACCCACTTAATAAAGCATTAAATAATTACTATTAGTTTTTTATTATAAATTAAGTATTATAAAGCTGGATTATAAATCCTTTTTAATAAGAAGGTAATTAAGTGACGTTTCCCGTTATCCTAGACTTAATTAAGTTCTCTACTAATTATAAATTCTAAGGAGTCTATCTTAACTTAAAAAGGTTTTAAGAAATTAAAGAGAGTTAAAACTAGTGCTATAACAAAAGTGTATTTAAGTTCTTTAAACGCCTTTTACTACCTATTAATCTACTTAAATAGTTTACCTATCCTTATAAACTTATATAATAGTTTTACAATCTTTATAAAGTACCTAATAAAGTATTAATAGAAGTTTATAAAGCTGATAAAGGCTTATAACTTTATTTAGTTCTTTAAAGTAAGTTAATCCCTAATTACCTTTATCTTCTTTAATTATATTTTAAGCTTTTTAAGGGTTACTCTAAACCTTAAATGGTTTAATTCTTAAACGTAAAAGTGGTTTTTTTCTAGGTTTACTATCAGTTTCGCCTTTTTAAAAGCTGTTAAAACCTGTCACATGTGTTTTTAATATTCTTTTAAAGTTTTAGAATAAATTAAAACGTCGTTTAAATATATAAAGATAAACTTATTAAGGAAAGGGTAAAGAATACTGTTAATTAGACCCTGGAAAGTTACAAGGGTATTTATTAATCTTATAAGTATAACACAATATTAGTAATACCTGTTATAAGTTTAGAAGGCTGTTTTATATTTGTCCTTTTCCTTTACTTTAACATAGTTAAACCTTATAGGGAAATTAAGGTTAAAGAATTAATTTACTTTAATAATCCGTTTTTACATCTCTATAATAAAAGGTAATAGGTAGCGATTTTTAATTATATCCTTATTTAACGTTTAGTAATTAATCCTGTCCGGAGGACGATTTGTTGTAAGGGTGGTCCAAAAAAAAAAATTACTATGGGAAATTCAGTCAAAACTGATAAGGAAATTCAACTCGACCTAGGACTGGTCGGTTCATTATCAAAAGTGGGTCTGCTCGGGCTCCTCTGCTCGGGCTCCTACTCGGGCCCCAAATCACGTGATATGATGAGTTTTCAGATACGTCACGTGACCAGGATTCCAAATCTGAAGTCAGATTCAGGGTTAGGGTTACGGTTCAGGAGTTATTAGCGTTTGAAAGAATTAAACAAATGGGTATTCGGAAATAAAAACAAGGCTAAATCTAATCAAATGAAGTAGTTTTATACATAGTTTTTTATGAGGAATTCAGAACTGGAACCGTTTTGACTATACAGCTTATAATAAGAAAGATATTACTGCTTAAAGCCTAATGATAATAATTATTTAAATAATAACCTATTAATAAGTTATGTAATAAGTGGTATTACTTAAGCTTATTATATTGTTTGTTACGTAAAATCCAAAACTGAAATCTGTTTTACCATATTACTTAAAGTGAGAAAGATATTAGTAATTAAAGTTGGATAATAATATTTATTTTAATAATAATCTATTAATAAGATGTATAATATAAAGTAATGATTGCGTTTCCTCTACAGTTCATTATATAGAATCTAGAACTGAAACTTTTTTATATATAAGTTATAATAATAAAGACATTACTATTTAAACTTAAATAATAATAGTACTATTAACATAAACTTAAATATCTCTCTGCTTTTAATAGCTATTCCAAATCGGGCTTTAGATTAAGAATTACAGTTAAAATCTACGTATGATACTACCTTATTCTATATTATAAACTAAAATAATACTTGTGAAAGTTATGGTTTTTTCACTTTAAACCTGAATATCTCCTTTTACTGAACCCTAACCCTGAAAATAGAGTGAAAATCGGATTCTACATTATGTGATGCATATTAAAACGTATCATTTGATTATGTAAGCTAATAATTAAAAATCATTAAATTATTACTCTAATTCACCAAGTTAGGTTAAAAAAAACCTTTAGTTTTTCACAGATAGAAATAGAAATAGTATAGTGGTAAATAGCGTAATATTAATTAAAGAGGTTCCCAGTTCGAATTGCATTTGTGAAAGTGAAAAAAAAACCGTAAATTGTAAATTGTAAAATAAAGCCTGTAAACTCTGTAGAATGAAGCCTGTCAACCTTGTAGAATAAAGCTTATAAATCCTGTAAAATAAAGCCTGTAAACTCTGTTAACCCTGTAGAATAAAGCCTGTAAACTCTGTCAACCCTGTAGAATAAAGCCTGTAAACTCTGTAAAAGAAAGCCTATAAACTGTATAAAATAAAGTCTTTAAATCTTAAAAAATAAAGCTTTAAAAAGTAGGATTTATTTTTAATTATTTTTTTATCTCTTAAATAGATGTATTGGCCTCCAGACAGGTTTCTGTCGCTTTGTTCGCTGCACTTATTTAAATAAGCTTAATACCCCACGCTAAAATTGCCAGGAGCGAAAGTGAGGAATGGAGCGCCCCATAGCGTAGCGAAGGGCTGTTGCGAAATGACGAACGAAGCGACGCCAGCAATTTTATAAGATTACTAACGTAAAGTAAAATCTATCCTTTATATTATTATAATCTCTAGGTTAGACATCGCTTTTACAGCTTTTAAACTGTTATAATTTAACTATAACTTTAAACCTCTTTATTATTACACAGCTAATTATTATATCTACTACCTCCTAAGCTTACAGCACTTCACGTTAACTCTTAAGGGTAGGGATACCTTTAAGACCTAAAGTAACACCAGTTTTACTAATAACTTTAAAGATTGTAAGAACTTATAAGCTTATATTATAAAGCTCTTTAGTAACGTAATAAAGTAATAAGTAAATAAATAAAATACCGTTACTATATCTATTACGGAAGTACAGCTCCTTACCCTAATATAAGCAGTAAAGGAGGTAATATATATAGATCACCTATTAAGCGAACTAAATATTCACTTTATGTATTATAAAGTTATCCTTTAGTATAATAATTAATAAACAATCAGCTTAGTATTACAGCCTACACCCAACACAGGCTTTAAGAGGACTGGTGTGGGTTAAGACAGAACGTATGGCAGGACGCTAACAGGTAAGGAGTGTTCCGAAGACAGCTTATTAAGCTAGCACTTCTAGATAGGGGGTTTAATGTCACTATAAGCTATTATCACTATAATATATAAAGGTGAGTCTAAACAGTAAGATATAAATAAATAATTAAATATTAACGTAAGGAACTAGAGTTCCTTACAGTGGTTATAGGCATAATTATAACTATCTATACTAATTAACTAAAAGGTATTTCATACCTTACTTATAATGTCGTAAATGCTCGTTATATAAGTACCTTACATTACGTAAACGTTCTGCTTATAAGGTTTCTCCTACTCGTAATATAAGCACTTAGCATGCGGCAAGCAGCGCCTTATTAGTTATAGGGGCTTTAGGTCTTTACACCCCTGGCCTAATATGCCTGGATAGTGTACACTGTCTTCCCACACTGCTCCTTCTACAGGGGATTTATCAGGCTGCCCCGGCCTAAGTGACGGCCTATACGGTCGTTACACAATTCCCCCTCTTTAACGTTCTTTTTTTATAAAGAACTTAAGAGATAAGTTCCTCTTTTCACCACTTTACTATATAACGAGTGTCTGGCTCCCAGGTCTTAAAATGGGAACAGGGTAAAAGTATTAACTGCCGTTTAAACCTTATAACTTACATATATACGTTTAATAGTGAAATGTCCCCTTATTCTTTTTATAAGTTTACCGTCCCCTTATTTATTTACTGGGTCTTAAACAGGTCTGACAGTTATAACTATTACTTAAAGAAGCACCGTCCTTCCCAGTGCGACACTTTTAGTGTGGGTAAGGTGAAGCTAAAAGCCCTTTTAATTAAGAAGCGAGACTTTAACTTACAAGTTAAATCCACCACCTAGCAGTTATATAAGGCCACCACTAAGCTTTAAAAGGTATTAGTATATTTAGCACGTCTTTATAAGTAACGGTTTTGATTTGAAGATTGTGTTATAAAGGTGTTTAGTTACGAAGTGGAACTGCTGGAGTTCTAGGAAGGTGAAGAGGCTAGACTAAACGCCCCTTTTAAAGACGTGGACTCTTTTAATTAGGGGAACTTCCTAGCTGGGTCTCTGCCGTGTGTGGTTACCTTATAACTTAATTTGTCGCTCTTTTTAATAAACGGAACAGTTCTTTAACGTAGTGATAACACGCTTACTTCCTTAATAAGAGGTTGTGGGTTTAAGTCCTATAAGGGTCTTCTATCGCTTTAGATCCTCACCCCTTGGGGCTGGAGGGTCTAGGGCGATTTTTTACGTGTTCCCTTTTACTAACTTCCTTTCTTAATATTACTTGTTTTTATGTAAAGCTTACTGGGAGCCTTAAAGGCCCAGCCTCCTTATAGGGTCTAAGGTCCTTATAACTCTAGCTAAGGACTTTTAATAAATGTCCTCCTATACCTATTAAGGAGTTTCCTGCCACTTCTTAGGCTTTAAGTCCCATAGTGGTCTTACTCTTTAATATGGTAATTCAGATATTAGATCTTATCTTATTTCTAGTCCTTATTATTAGCTTTAATTAGTCTGGATTCTTTTAGTGGAACTCTGTAATTAGGTTTAGGTACTTAAGATTTTTAACTAGTTCTTATAAGTTACTTTTAAGGCTATAATTTAACTATTTAATAAGATATTTAAATATGTTCTTTCCCTTTCGTAAATTTATAACTTCCTTAATGTTATACTTATCTTTATTAGTGTTAATCTTAACTTTCCTTTTTAAAGGAACTTCCTTTAAGGTAGGTTTTAGAAGTGAGATGTGAAAAACCTTAATCCGCACTTTTATACTAATGGGTAAGTTTAGTTTGTAATTAAAGGTAGCGACCTTTTTTTTAATTTAAAACAGTCTGTACCTTTTAAAGTTAAGCTTTTTATTAGGTCGTTTTAAATGCAGGTTTTATAAAAAAAGGTAAACGTAATCCCCCTTTTAAAAAGTTAGTCCCTTAACTTATTTATTATTATAGTAAAGTCCTTTCTTAAATATTAGCTATTTAATTTAATATTTATTAGTAAACTTCTTCATTTATTTACGTGTAAACTTAAGTTTAGCTTATAAATAGTTTTCCAGTTCTTACATTTAATCTGTATAGATTACAGCTTAAGGGGTGTTAGTAAGTGGGCCTTAATGGAGCTTAGGCTCCTTACTGTAATTAGTGAAGAATAGTAATATACCTGTTAACTTAACTAATGTTATATTATAAGTTATTTATACTGTTAATAACAGCTTAAGCTAATTATCTTATTTAAAGTTAACGTAAGCCTGGAGATACGTTATAAGTATCTGGTTAACTTGTTTTATTTAGCTGTCCGTCTGTAGGTAGAAGGCTGTTAAAAGCTTACTTTTTATACTTATTCTTTATATTAAACCTTATTAAAACTTTAATACGATTAACTTATCTTAATCTGTAATAATATTATCTGGCTAAAGGTGTTATAAAACTACCTCTTTCTTAAAGATATAAGCAAGTTACTTTACAGTTATATCCTTTAAAGTTAGTAAAAAGTAAGCCTATTTTATTAATCTATAAACTATTATAAGGATCTGGTTATAAGTGACTTTTATACCAGGGTCCTTAGACTTTAGGATCCTAGTAATAAAGTTAAGTGAGATTAAGCTTTATGGTGCCTGTGGTACAGGAAATGGTTTAAAAAGCCTGTAAGGCTTATAATGCCGATTCTGCTTTTAATAACAGATGTTACAGTTATTAACCACTTCTTTAACTAGCTTTTTTATTCTTAAAAAGGTGTATACTTATTAGGCTTATGTAAGAGTTTTAACTTAGCCTATATATCCTTTAAGTTGAGACTTATGGATTTATTAAATATACTCCTTCTGTTTATTTAGGTTATAAATATACGGTTTTTTTTAATATTAAAGTCTTACTTTTAATTTAAATGTGCCGTTTACACCTTCTAGTAGCTGTTCTTATTAATAACCAGTTTTATTATAATTTAAATGTTTTAAACACTCTTTTCCATAGTTTTACACGTGCCTTAAAAAGTCTCCTAAGGGGCACTTATACTTACAGGTACCTTTTATTAACCTTCTTACTTAAAAGTCCTGTTATTATTAATAGATGTTATACTCTGTTTATAAGTTTATATAGACGTTAATAGTTTATTTTAATATTTAGTTATTTAACATTTATAACGTGTGTTTTAATATACTATTCCCTACTTTATTAAATATAATAACGGAGATTAACACTGGATTAGCATCTTTATAATCCTATCTCTAGTTAAAGGTATCAGCTTACCTATTATCTTTTCCTTTAATATAATAGATCTGAAAGTGGAACGGAGTTATTAACTTTACTTATTATACTTACTATAGATTAAGTTCCTTTATTAGGAAGTATTAGAGGTTATTATAGTCTGAAAAGACCTGGACTGGTTCTTCCGTGCCGCTTAGATATAATACCCACTTAGTAAAACATTAAATGATTATTATTAGTTCTTTATTATAGATTAGATATTATAAGGCTGGGCTATAGATTCCTTTTAATAAAAAGGTAACTAGATGGTGTTTCCTATTGTTTTAAACTTAATTAAGTTCTCCTCTGATTATAAATTCTAAGGAGTCTGTCTTAACTTAAAAGGGCTTTAAGAAATTAAGGAGAGCCAGGATTAATACTGTGATAAAAGTGTATTTAAGGTCTTTAAACGCCTTTTACTATCTATCAGTCCATTTAAATAGTTTACCCACCCCTGTAAGTTTATATAATAATCTTACAATCTTTATAAAATACCTAATAAAGTATTAATAAAAGTTTATAAAGCTGATAAAGGCTTATAACTCTGTTTAGTTCTTTAAAGTAGGTTAGTCCCTAATTACCTTTGTTTTCTTTAGTTACATTTTAAGCTTTTTAAGGGTTACTTTAAACCTTAAATAGTTTAGTTCTTAAATATAAAAGTGGCTCTTTTTTAAGTTTACTATCAGCTTTACTTTTTTAAAAGCTGTTAAAACCTGTTATATATATTTTTAATATTCTTTTAAAATCTCGGAATAAATTAAAACGTCGTTTAAATATATAAAGATAAACTTATTAAAAAAGGGTTAGAGAACACTGTTAATAAGGCCTTAAAAAGTTATAAGGGCGTTTATTAATCCCATTAGCATAATATAGTATTAATAATACCTATTATAAGTTTAAAAGGCTGTTTTATGTTTATCTTCTTTCTTTATTCTAACGTGGTTAAATCCTATTAGGAAATTAAGGCTGGAAAATTAATTTACCTTAATAATCCATTCTTACATTTTTATAATAAATAGTAATAAGTAGTGATTTTTAATTATATCCTTATTTAACATTTAATAATTAATAACTATATATAGCTTACCGTCTCCCTTCCTTAAGATAAACAGTATTAAGTACCCTACTGGGGACTGGGACTTTATAATAAACCCATTTTTTAAATTCTCTTTAACATACTCCCTTAAGGCCTTAGCCTGTTAAGGGTTTAAATGGTAGGGCTAGAAGTTATGGAGCTTTACTCCCAGTTTTAGCTTAATTTTATAATCTTATAGTTTATAATCTAATAGTTACAGTATCTTTTTCCAAAATAGAGTAAACTTTCTATATTCCGTAAGTACCTTAAATAAGTCGGCTTCTTCACTTATCTGTAAATCGGCTTCTTACTTTTCTCTACCTTTTAAATTGTTATTTAGGTAATATAATAAACTCTTTAATCCTTTAACCATCTTAGTAAACTTAACTTAAACTGTACTTAGTTTTAAGGGTTTAACGTGCTTTTAAGTGCTTTATACATCTTTAAAGCAGTTTAATACCTTCTTAACTTCCTTTAAACGGTAATCACTATTAAAAGACTTATTAAAGGTAAGGTGGCCACTCCTTTAATTAATTACAGGGTTATACTTTTTTAATTAGGGTAGATTTAAGATCATGTTATATCTTATAACTGGTGTAACGTTAAAGTCCACTTATTATTTATCCCTGTCTACTTTAATTAAAAGTGGTAAGTAGTGGGTGACTTTACTGTTATTATATTAGTATAAGCCTTCTTCTTTATTTTAAATGGGAATAACCTTTTTATACTCTTTATTAAGGAGTTTCCTTCAGTTAATTAATAAGGGGTGTATTAGGTTAAAAGCACTCCTGCTATTAATCACTACTCTTACCCTGAATGGCCTCCTTTTTCCGTCTATTAAGTTGACATTAACGGAGTAATGTTTATACTCTTTTAATATTTAAATCATAGTAACTATTTATCCTTAAAGTCTTATCTAGCCTAACCTTTAAATACCTCTTCTTCTTCTTAAGGTTTTTACTAACTAGTAAACTATTAGTTTCCGGCCCTTTTAAAGGGCCTGTAACCTTTTTCTAATTCCTTTTAGAAAAACAGGCAACTTTAATAAACCTGGTAATTAACCTTTCTTAAGTTTTCACACCTTAGCGTCCAGTTAACTTTAAACGGTTTAATATTCTTAAAGTCCTTAATAAGTCGATAATACGCTTTATAGGACTGGATTACAGTAATGTCCTTTTACTTTTAAATCTATTAGTAGTCTTCTCACTTTTACCACTCTTTAGCTTTTCTGTTAAGATATAGTAAGCACGTTATAATTAGGCAGTTATTAAGTACCCCTTTTTGCCAGCACGTGGTGGGAGCCTGGTTAATTATAATAATCTTCTATTTATTACTAGATTCTCTTATTAAGGAGTAGGAGACTTAGTAGTGGGCTGGTTTTAACTTTATTCTTATAATAGTGTAGTCCCGTTTTTATGTGCTGGGGAAGTGGTTATAAAGAGCCTTAGGCCTATTATATCGGTTGAGAGTGTAGTTATTATATATACAGTTAATTTACAGTACGTCCTTATGGTTAGGGTGGTTAATATTAACTACAGGTGTTATAGTTATAAAGTATAGGATGGGAGGGGTGGCGTCTTCTTTCTTTTCTCCTTTTATTTACCTCTATATATGTTATTTTTCCTAAACCTTTTCCTAAAACTCAGGTAATAATAACCCAGCTTATTCTTCCACGAAATAGCCTTCTTTAATAAGTTAGTGTTTAAGTTAATTAGTAAAGTGAACTCTATTATAAAGTTGTAACCTAATTTCTACCACTTTATCCTTAGTTATAACAGTAAAGCCTTTAACTTACAGGTCCTTTATTTCATCTACTAACTCTTAATATTTTTCCTTTAACTCTTAGACTCTCTATTAATATACCTAGCTTACACCCTCTTAGGGGACCCTTAAAGTGCCGGTCCAAGGCACACCAGCCTTAATATAAGGTAGCTATCTAAGCTATCCTTCTTCTAGGGAGGTAAGGGTGCTAATCTACTTAACGTGTTTAAAGTGTTTAAAAGTCTTAAGGGGTATAGTTAAGAAGAACTTTCGTTTTTCTAACTTAATTCTTTCAGCTTACTTTTTCTCACTTTCCAGTACTTACTTTACTACTTATATAGCCTGAAGGGCTAATTCTTTAACTCCTTTAACTATTTTAGTAAGGTTTAAGTTAGGGTCTTTCTTAAACTTCCTTAATTCTTAGGCTTACAGGGTAAGGTTTTTAAAACCTGTAACAGTTAAATGGAACATTTCTTCCTAAAGTTAGTCCTTTATAACCTATACCTCTAACGGTTCTGAGTTTCCACCTTAAAGTCGTTTTATAACGGCTTATACCTTTATAGTTAACTCTTTTAGGATGCCCTTAAAGACTAGGTACACCACGTCTTAGGGTTCTTCCTTTTCTTCTTCCTCTCCTCCCATATTACACTTATCCATCCAGGTGTAGTCTTCTTTATTACTTACCATCCTAATATAAATATCTCTTAAGCTGAACTTAACGTGTTTCCCTCCTTCTGGAACAGGCTTTTAATTAACTTACTTTAGCAATAGGTATTACTGCATTATATATCCTTTCTTATTACAGTTAAAGTATTAAACCTGTGATAGGTCCTTAAGTTACTTTTATTACTATTATCGTTAAGGTTTGTTATAGTTAAGTTAATTTTAATGGTTTACTATATTAATGTTTATTAATCTGGGGTAATAACCTATTATAGTTAACTAGTTCCCTTTCTTAAGTTTATTTAGCTGGTAAGGAGTTTGTTCCTTTTAAAAGTTCTTTTAATAATAGTGATTATAATACCGATTATTAACCTTAATAGCTATCTTAACTAACTCCTAAAGACAGTCTGGTTAGTCTTCTTAGTAAAGGTCTCTAATAACATGCTCCTTTAAACTGCTTTAAAACAGCATTATTAAGGCCTTTTAACTAAGCTTAGTCTTTACTACTTTTAACTTAAAGTGTATAGAGAACTTAAGGATTAAGGACGTTTACCTTAGGGCTATAAGGCGTTACTTAGCCTATCTGGGGGCATCTAGTTCTTTAAACTCAGTTTGGAGTTAATTAATAAAAACGTTAAAGTTATTAAAAAAGGCTTAAATCTTTAGGGCTTCCTTTTATACTTTATCCACAGAGAGGTTATTAATTATCTTCACATAGGGTTTATACTAGTAAACGGCTACTCTATTTAGTAACACTCCTGTGAACCTAACCTTTCCTTTTTCCTTAAAGAACTGTATATTATAGTAGGTGACATAGCTCTAAAGCTGGGCTATCTAGGACTCTAACTATGTAGAGTCTCTTTTAAAGCGTGACAGTGGGGGGAGCTTTACTCGTTTCTTCTACAAGCCCCTAAGGTTATTATTCTCCAGTTCGACAGTGTTAAATCAGGCCTAGAGTTTTTTAATAAGACCGATACGGCTTTTAATATCTCTAGGGAAGGCTTTATTAAGTTTTTTAACTAGTCCCTGCTAGTTAAGGTTTAACTCTTTAAAGTATACGGTTAACTTATTAACAGTAGGGAGTTAAAGTTAAGCTTACACTTCCTTAGGCTTTTTACCTTTTCTAAAAGTTAATATGTTAGTAATAAGAGGGAGGTAATGCCTGGGAATTTAATAAATAGTATTTAAAACTATTACGTTAATATCGTATTACAGCCTACACTTAACACAGGCCTTAAAAGGACTAGCGCAAGTTAAGACAGAACTATTACAACCTGCACTTAACACAAGCCTCAAGAGGACTAGTGCGGGTTAAGACAGAACGTATAGCAGGACGCTAACAGGTAAAGGGCATTCCGAAGACAGCTTATTAAGCTAGTACTCCTAGACAGGAGGTTTAATGTCACTGTAAGTCGCTATCACTATAATGTATAGAGGTAAGTCTGAACAGTAAGATATAAATGAATAATTAAATACTAACGTAAGGAACTAAAGTCCCTTATAGTAGTTATAAATATAACTATAACTATCTATACTAACTAATAAGGTAGTACCTTATACCTTTAATTACTATACTTACTTAATATAAGGAGTAATTAAGGTAATTAGAATGCCTTTAATTACTGTAATTACTATGTTCTTAATGAGATTAAAGTAATCACTTATCGATTAATCGTAAGGGCTTTAGGTCTTTACACCCCTGGCCTAATACGTAGTACTGTATGTACTGTTTCCCTATACTGTTCCTTCTATAAGGAATCTGTTAGGCTGCTCTGGCTTAAGTAACAGCTTATAAGGTCGTTACACGATTCCCCCTCTTTAACGTTCTTTTTTTATAAAGAATTACTTATACGTGTCTCCCTTTCTCTATTAGTTGTTATATCGTCTAATTAAGTAATTAAGAATAAGAGAAACGTAACGCCTTTATTAACTGAACGTTATATTACTAACATTAAATTCATTCTTACTTTTAGGATTATTATACTTATAAAGTGCAGTCGTTATTAACGTTTAGGACTAGCTAACTGTAAGGTAACTAGTAAAAGTAAGTCGTGCAGTTACTGTGTAATAATTAGTAGAACTGTATACTTATCTTATAACGTTTACGGAAACGACTTATCTATATTATGTGGGGTTCTGGATGAAAAAAAGCGTCTTAACGTTAAAGAGTGTAAGACTGCCCTTCTTCTTTATAATATAGCTTTTAAGCTTCTGCATCTTAAAGACTAACAGAAGGGATTAGCGCTTTAGGTAGACGAACTTTTTAGTTATAAGTTCGATATTATAGTAGAAGAGGAGCGTAAGGCTTAAAGAGTAACCGCTCTAATTCCTAAGTTTAACTAGGGGAACTTTTTAACGGAGCCACTGTATAGTTCCTTCTTTAAAGGGTTGCTGCAGCTAGTAACCTCCTCTTAACCTAGTCTGTAACTACCTTTTTTAATAAGAGGTTATAAGTCTAACTTCCTATAAGAGTTTTAGCGACTTTTTACTAACTTTTTTCCCTAACAGTACTTATAAAGCTTATTAGAAGCTTTAAAGGCTTAGCTTCCTTATTAAGTTTAAAGTCCTTATAACTTATAGTTAAGGTCTTGATAAATATCCTCCCATACCTATTAAGGAGTTTTTTACCGCTTTTTAAACTTTAAGTCCTAAAATTGCTGGCGTCGCTTCGTTCGTCATTCCGCGACGGCCCTTCGCTACGCTACGGGGCGCTCCATTCCTCACTTTCGCTCCTGGCAATTTTGGTGTGGAGTATTAACCTTATTTAAATAAGTGCAGCGAACAAAGCGACAGAAACCTGTCCAGAGGCTAGTAAATTTATTTAAAGAGATAAAAAAAGTAATTAAAAATAAATCTTACTTTTTAAAGCTTTATTTTTAAGATTTAAAGACTTTATTTTATACAGTTTACAGGCTTTCTTTTACAGAGTTTACAGGCTTTATTCTACAGGGTTTACAGGCTTTATTCTACAGGGTTTACAGTTTTTATTCTACAATTTACAATTTACAGTTTTTTTTATTCACTTTCACAAATGCAATTCGAACTGGGAACCTCTTTAATTTATATTACGCTATTTACCACTATACTATTTCTATTTCT
>Ga0247780_1000852_pt1 | contig 23780 bp, 7 predicted proteins | sample UWRJL079202R5_FD_179927 | JGI IMG/M metagenome (GOLD analysis project Ga0247780, IMG submission 179927) | Plant litter microbial communities from Arlington Agricultural Research Station in Wisconsin, United States - UWRJ-L079-202R-5 | ecosystem: Environmental > Terrestrial > Plant litter >... | reverse complement strand
GATCCCCGCCTTCACGGCACCCCTGCCACGGTCTGCGCTCTTGAGCGTAGACAGCCCCGACGACGAGAAGTACTGGCCCTCGCCCCCCTTGAAACGCTTCTTCTTCTTGGCCCCCGTGTCCCGCACAAAAGATCCCAGCGCGAGCGCGTTAGCCACAAACACAGCCACCACGATCTCCACGCTCGCCCACGTCGTGCGCGTCCCTTGGTACCCGCCCTCACGCAGGATCACTGGGACGCGGTAGATTCCCACAACAATGTTGAAGACGCCGAGGCAGAAGAGCAGCATCAGCAGGATCTTGCGCGAGAGCTTCAGCGACGTGGACGCAATGATAGGGACGGGGAAGACAATCAAGAGCAGGTCCGTCAGGGCGTTACTGATGGACGCCGTGAGGAGCTGCGCGTAGCCCTGGCGGCACTGTGCGGGGGGCGTGGGGAGGACGGCCCAGTAGTCCGAGAAGGGGCGGCACTCGGCGAGGGTGGCAATGACGACGGCCAGAAGAGTCAGGAGCAGGGCCAGGCGCATCAACCAGAGGGTGAGGCGGTAGCGGCGTGAGGTGACGAGGCGCGAGAAGAACTCGAGGGAGACGAGCTTAAGAGTCCAGATCCTGCCAATGCCAGGCTTTAGGAAGCTGTTCCGGGTAGTAAGGGGGGGAGACGGAGAGACTTACCCAGTGGCATGCAGAATGCGCGCGAGAAGGACGAGCCTGCTGCCGATGGAGCGGCGGTAGATCTGCTCTGGGGAGAGCTCGAGGGGCGGAGAGACGAGGACGTTGTTGGTGCCGTAGAGAAGCACGACATGCACAACGGCGGCGCGGAGGACCAACGGGATGAGGAAGAGTCCGGCGATCTTGTCCTCGAAGAAGAGCTTCTCGACGCGCACGTAACGGCCAGCGAGCCGGAGCGCAATGACGACGGAACACAAGCTGGTAATCCACCACGACACGAGCAGTGTCGGCTTGTCATCGCTGAACGGCCGGAGCGGAGGCGGTAGCGAGTAGAGCGTCATGGTATCAACTTGGAAAGGATTTCTGGCCTAGGACATTGGATGTCTCTCAGAGGGCTAGAAAACGGACAATACCCACAGCGTCTCTTTGCCCACGTTGTAGCTTGCACCGCGCGTTTCTGGCAGTTGGTCATCTTCCATTAAACAAAAAAAGGTAGCGCGGGGCCATCTTGATCGAAATGCGCGGTACCGCAACGGGGGAAGGGGACGCGCGGGAGTCGCTTCCCACGCATGCCTGCACCATTTCAAGAGCCACATCAAGGCCCTGCCGTTCATCCTCTTCTCGGGAAGCTCGGTAAGCCCCCCCATCGTTTTTACGTGCTAGGGTCTAAATGCCCTGTCGGGATAAAATTTCAGGGAAGACCCACGAAGGTGGGACCGAGCAATGCGTGGCTGGACACGTGTGGAAGGATAGTAGAGAGGGCCAGCTCGTGCGTGCCACGGGGGTAACAAGTGATGGGAGGTATACACGACAGAAACAGAGGTGGCCTGGAAATTTCCGGGGGCCGATGCCACCTTGCCAATGAACTGCTGTACATGGCGGTCACGATGGCTCCCTTGCGCTTTCTACCAATCAGTAGAAGCATCTTTTTTTCCCAGCTGCGCATGGCACCTCAATGACGAGTCTGACAGCCTCGAATGGGAGTGTGGGCATGTAGATCCACCGAGACCGCTTGTGCTCCTGGGATATATGGGATACAACTCTACTAGGGGAGCCAATTGCAAGCGCGTGCATTCCCGGAACTCGCTCGCCGTGCCGCGGAACATGGTCCCTTCATGTCGCATTCCATACCGGAGTAAGACCAAGATCTACTGTTCGATATGATGCCAATTGAGACTGAGAAAAAAGGTGCCCTTCGCCGGATAGAAAAACGGGATGCTGGAGAGGAACGAAAGAAACGTCGTTAGAAATTTACCCGGTAAGCCTGCATCCTACGCCTTCATGGCCAGGCTCGTTTCCAAGCGGATGACAATGATGACAGCTGGAAAAAAGTGGAGGCCGTCAGCATTTACCCCCTGCATGAAAGCTCGCATGCTGTGCTCAGGGGCTCCTCATGCCGTTCTCTCCTGGGCCAACAAGGATGTCACTAAAACCACGTGTGGAACCCCGTAACAGTACTGCAACGCGTTGATGGCACTAGCATCTCTCCCGGCTCCCGATTCGGTAAATTCGCCGAAGGGATAACCCCAAGCCCGTGCTATTATTGAACGGCGGCAGGGCCCTACGCACGTTCCATCGTCTCCCGTGTTGGCTGACCATAGGTTGGCCCTTGACGTCACACCCGACGTCCGCCTGTACCTGGTCTATGAAAACAGCGGCTGGACAGTTAATTGATCAACACCTCAACCGTTTTGAGCATGGTTCCCCGCACCGGGTGATGGCTCTTTGCACTTAATGCAATAAAACGACGGGTTTCAAGAATGGTATCCGTCTATCAATACAGCAAGTCAGAAAGAACGGTGTTCTGGCCCAGAAAGAAGAGTCTGGAAACCACCAGAACAATAGATTGTAACCATTGCCACAGACGCGCAATTGAAGCCGCAGGCTTTGCCACACGGCTTGCCACTATTCACAGCTATAAGGGAGGTTCTCTGGCAGAGCCAGAGAGCCGAATAAGCAATAGAATTACGCAGTTGCAACCCCTTCAATTCCACAGAATCCAGAGTGCAGTGCTTCCAACATGTCCTACCTTTCTTACATATCGACAAATTTTTACGCCGAGTTATTATCTTCTAGATCATCCTACCGCTTCGATTAGGAGCAAGTTCCCCTCCCAGTCTAGTGGTTAATATTCATTACGTTCTAGTAACAGACATACCGTTTCTAAAATCCTTTTAATAATCTCCGCCAATGAAAAATTGCTATTAGCCTTATAATTTTTACTGCTTATAGTTATATTATTATAATTTATATAACGATTTAAAACATGTACTTTAATATTGATAAAGATTAATGAAGGGTTAAGTTTAAACCCCTATTCTAATAAGAATCTACATAAAGGAGTAGTTAAAGGCCTTTATTTTAAGCTACTTATCTCCTTTATTAAATATAGAATTTATAATAAGACTAGTTTTAAGCCCATCTAGTTAGAGTTAAAGCAATTAGCTAATTAATAATGGTAGATAAAGGTAAGTAAAGATAAATTAGCCTAAGCAAATCCTAAATAAGGACTAAGCTGAGAGTGAGTAATTATTACAACCTGCACTCGACACAGGCCTTGAGAGGACTGGCGTAAGTTAAGACAGAACGTATGGCAGGACGCTAACAGGTAAGGGGCGTTCCGAAGACGGCTTGCTAAGCTAGCACTCCTAAACAGGGAGTTTAATGTCACTGTAAATCGTTATCACTATAATACATAGAGGTGAGTCTAAACAGTAGGATATAAATAAACAATTAAATATTAACGTGAGGAACTAGAGTCCCTTACAGTGGTTATGGGTATAACTATAACTATCTATACTAACTATCCAGAGGTACTTTATACTTTACTTAATGGCTTGTTACTTAGTAAAAAGCTAAGTAACTGTGACGACCCTGCAGGCCGTCACTTGGGCCGGAGCGGCCCGACGGATCCCCCGCAGAAGGAACAGTGCAGGAAGACAGTACGCACAGTACTGCGCACTGGGCCAGGGGTGCAAAGACCCGAAGCCCTTACAACCAACCAGCATCTGCTTAGTCTTGGCAGGAGTGCTCACCTACTGAGCATCTGTGAGACCTCTAAGTAGAAGGTGCTTAGTAGCAGGGTGCTCAGTTCCTCACCAAGCAACAAGCCACTAAGCAAGGTATAAGGTACCTCTGGCTGGTTAGTATAAATAGTCATAATTATACCCACAACCACTGTAAGGGACTCTAGTTCCTCACGCTAATATTTAATTATTCATTTATATCCTACTGTTCAGACTCACCTCTATACATTATAATAACAGCAACTTACAGTGACATTAAACCCCTATCTAAGAGTGTTAGCTTAATAAGCCATCTTCAGAACGCCCCTTACCTGTTAACGTCTTACTATACGTTCTGTCTTAACCCATACTAGTCCTTTTAAGGCCTGTATTAGGTACAGGTTGTAATATAATATTAACATCACAGTTTTAAACACTATTTATTAAATTCCTAAACACCACCTCTCTCCCACTAATATGTTAACCTCTGGAAAAGGTAAGGAGATTAAAGAGGTGTAAGCTTAACCCCAGCTCCCCACTATCAACAAGTTAGCTACATACCTTAAAGACTTAAACCTTAACTAATAGGGACTAGTTAAAGAACTTAATAAAGCCTTCCCCAAAGACACTAAAAGTCGTATCAGTCTTATTAAGAAACTCTAAACCCAACTTAATACTGTTAAGCTAAAGAATAATAACCTTAAGGGCTTATAAAAGAAATAAGTAAAACTCCCCCCACCATCACGCTTTAAAGGAAACTTTACGTAACTAGAATCTTAAATAACCTAGCTCCAGAGCTATATCACCTATTATAATAAGCAGTTCTTTAAAAAAGAAAGAAAGGTCAGGTTTATTAAAGCCTTACTAGATAAAGTAACCACTCACTAATATAAACCCTATATAAAGACAATTAATAACCTCTCTATAAACAGAGCATAAAAGGAGGCCCCCGAGACTTAAGCCCTTTTTAATAACTTTAACGTTTTTATTAACTAACTTTAAACTAAGTTTAAAGAACTAAACACCTTAAGGTAAGTTAAGTAACACCTTATAACCCTAAGGCAGATATCCTCAGTCCTTAAGTTCTCCACATGCTTTAAATTAAAAGTTATAAAAACTAAACTTAGTTAAAAAGCTTTAATGATGCTATTCTAAAATAGTTTAAAGGAACACATCACTAGTAACCTTTACTAAAAAGATTAACCAGACCACCTTCAGGAGCTAATCAAGATAGCTATTAAGGTTAATAACCAGTATTATAATTACCATTACCAGAAGAACTTTTAAAAGAAACAGACCCCTTACCAGCTAAGTAAACCTAAAAAGGGGAACCAGTTAACCACAACAGGTCACCACCCTAAGCTAATAGATATTAATATAGTAAACCGTCAGAACTAACCTAACCACAATAAGCTTTAACAGCAACAGTAGCAAAAGCAGTTTAAAGACCTATCCTAAATCCAGTATTTTAACTATAATAAAAAAGGCCACATAATACAGCAATACCTATTATTAAAATAAGTCAGTTAGAAACCAGTTTTAAAAGGAGGAAAGCACGTTAAGTTTAACTTAAAAGACGTCTATATTAAGATAATAAGTAATAAAGAAAACTGCACCTAAATAAATAAGTGTAACTTAAAAGATAAGAAAGAAGGAGAAAAACCTTAAGATGTAATATATCTAATCTTTAAAGGTGTTTTAAAAAAATTAACTATAAAGGTGTAAGTTATAAAAGACTAACTTTAAAATAGAAACTTAAAGATATTAAAGGTATAAGTTATAAAAAACCAACTCTAAAAAGAGATATTCCAGTTAGCTATTATAAGCCTTAAAAACCTCACCCTGTAAGCCTAGGAACTAAAAAAGTCCAGGAAAGACCCTAACTCAGACCTTACTAAAATAGTAAAGGGAGTTAAAAAACTAGCCCTTTAAGCCACTTAAGTAGTAAAGTAAGCCTTAAAAGGTAAAAGAGAATAAGTTAAAAGAATTAAACTAAAAAAGCAGAAGTTCTTCTTAACAATACCCCCTAAGACTTTTAAACACTTTAAATACATTAAGTAGATTAACACCCTCACCTTCCTAGAAGAAGAATAACTTAGGTAGCTACCTTATACTAAAGGTAGTATACCTTAAACCGGCATCTTAAAGGTCCCTTAAGAAAGTGTAAGTTAAACGCACCAGTAAAGAGTTTAAGAGTTAAAGGAGAAATATTAAAAGTTAGTAAACGAAATAAAGGACTTATAAGTTAAAGGCCTTATTATAATATTTAAAGACAGAGTAGTAAAAATTAAGCTGTAACTTTATAATAAAGTTTACTTTACTAACCAGCTTAAGCACTAACTTATTAAAGAAGGACATTTTATGGAAGAATAAGTTAAGTTATTACTACTTAAGTTTTAAGAAAAGGTCTAAGAGAAATAATAAACTTAAAGGTAAGTGGAAGAAGAGAAGAAATAAGGCGTTACTCCTCTTATTCCGTACTTTATAACCACCACACCCACAGTTAATATTAACCATCCCAGTGATAAGGATATATTATAAATTAATTACATATATAACAACTGCACTCTTAACTAGTATTATAGACTTAAGGCTCTTTATAACCACTTCCCTAACATATAAAGACGGGATTACACAGTAATAAAAGTAAAGTTAGAACCAGCCTATTACTAAGTCTCCTACTCCCTAATAAAAGAATCTAGTAATAAGTAAAAGGTTACTATAATTAACCAGGCCCTTACTACGTGCTGGTAAAAAGGGGTACTTAATAATTACCTAGTTATAATATACTTATTATATTTTAATAAAAAAGCCAGGGAGTAGTAGAAGTGAGAAGACTATTAACAGATTTAAAAATAAAAAGACATTACTGTAATCCAGTCTTACAAAACGTATTATTAACTTATTAAGGACTTTAGAAACATTAAACCGTTTAAAACTAATTGGATGTTAAAGTGTGAAAACCTAAGGAAAGTTAATTGCTAGGTTTATTAAAGTTACCTGTTTTTTTAAAAGGAATTAAAAAAAGGTTATAAGCCCTTTAAAAGGGCTGAAAACTAGTAATTCGCTAATTAGTAAAAACCTTAAGAAAAAGGAGAGGCACTTAAAGGTTAAGCCAGATAAGACCTTAAAGACAGATAATTATTATAACTTAGATAATAAAGGAGTATAAGCATTATTCTGTTAAAATTAACATAACAGACAGGAAAGGGAGGCTGTTTAAAGTAAAAGTAGTAATTAATAACGGAAGTGCTTCCAACCTAGTACACCCCTTATTAATTAACTAAAGGAAACTCCCTAATAAAAAGTATAAAAAGGCTATTCCTATTTAAAATAAAAAAGGAGGCCTATATTAGTATAATAACAGTAAAGTTACTTACCACTTACCACTCTTAATTAAAATAAATAAGGATAAATAATAAGTAGACTTTAACGTTACACCAGTTATAAAGTATAATATAATCCTAAATCTACCCTAGCTGGAAAAGTATAACCTTATAATTAATTAAAGGAGTGGTTACCTCACCTTTAGTAAGTCCCTTAATAACGATTACAGTTTAAAAAAAGCTAAGAAGGTAATAAACCACTTTAAAGATGCATAAAGCATTTAAAAGCACACTAAACCCTTAGAATTAAACACAGTTTAAGTTAGGTTTACTAAAACGGTTAAAGGATTAAAAGGTCTATTACATTACCTAAATAACAATTTAAAAGGTAAAGGAAAGTAAAAAGCTAATCTATAAATAAATAAAAAAGTTAACTTATTTAAAATACTTATTAAATATAGGAAGTTTACTCTATTTTAAAAAAAGATATTATAATTACTAAATTACAGATAGTAAGATTATAAAATTAAATTAAAACTAGGAGTAAAGCTTTACAGCTTCCAGCCCTATTACTTAAACCCCTAACAGGTTAAGGCCTTAAAGGAGTATATTGATGAAAATTTAAAAAACAGATTTATTATAAAATCCTAATCCCCAGTAGGGTACCTAATACTGTTTGTCCTAAGAAAGGGAGATAGTAAGCTATATATAGTCGTTAATTACCAAACGTTAAATAAGGATATAATTAAAAACCGTTACTTATTACCACTTATTACAGAAATGTAAAAACGGATTATTAAAGTAAAGTAATTCTCTAACCTTAACTTCCTTATAAGGTTTAATTATATTAAAGTGAAAGAGGAGGATAAATATAAAACAGCCTTTCAGACTTATAACAGGTATTACTAGTATTATATTATGTTAATAAGATTAACAAATACCCCTATAACCTTTTAAGGCCTTATTAATAGTGTTCTCCACCCCTTCCTTAATAAGTTTATCTTTATATACTTAAATAACGTTTTAATCTATTCTAAAACTTTAGAAAAATACTAAAAGCACATATAATAAGTTCTAACAACTTTTAAAAAAGTAAAGCTAATAGTAAACTTAGAAAAAAGCCATTTCCACATTTAGGAACTAAACTATCTAAGGTTTAAAGTAACCCTTAGAAAGCTTAAAATATAAGCAGAGAAAATAGAGGCAGTTAAGGATTAACCCACTCTGAAGAACTAAAAAGAGTTATAAGCTTTTATTAGCTTTATAAACTTTTATTATTATTTTATTAAGTATTTTATAAAAATTGTAAAACCACTTTATAAACTTACAGGTAAAGGAAAACTATTTAAGTGGATTAAAAGATAGTAAAAAGCGTTTAAAGACCTTAAACACACCTTTATTATAACACTAGTCCTAACCCTCCCTGATTTCTTAAAACCTTTCTAAGTTAAAACAGACTCCTCTGAATTTACAATTGGCAAAGAACTTAGTTAAGTCCAGGATAATAAAAAACACTACCTAATTACCTTCTTATTAAAAGGGATTTACAGCCCAGCCTTATAATACTTAATTTATAATAAAGAACTAATAGTAATTATCCAGTACTTTACTAAATAAGCACTGTATTTAAACGGTATAGAAGAACCAGTCCAGATCTTCTTAAACCATAATAACCTCTAATACTTCCTAACGAAGGAACTTAGCCTATAGTAAGTATAATAAGTAGAGTTAATAGCTCCATTTCACTTCCAGATTCACTATATTAAAGGAAAAGATAATAAGTAAGCCAACACTCTTAGTTAAAGACAGGACTATAAGGATATAAACCTAATCTTAATCCCTATTACTATATTTAATAAAGTAAAGAATAACACCTTAAAACACATATTATAAATGTCAGATAATTAAACATTAGAATAAACTATTAATATCTATATAAACTTATAAATAAAATATAATATCTATTAACAGTAATAGGATTTTTAAGTAAAAAGGCTAACAGAAGGTACTTATAAGTATAAATACCCCTTAAGAGACTTCTTAAGGTATTTATAAAACTGTAATAAGGAGTACTTAAAGTATCTAAATTATAACAAAACTAATTATTAGTTAAAACAGCTATTAAAAGGCGTAAACAGCATACTTAAACTAGGAGTAAGGCTTTAATATTAAGAGAAACCGTATATTCACAGCCTAGATAAATAAAAGGAGTACGTCTAGCAGATCCACAAATCTTAACTTAAAGGATATATAAGCTAAGTTAAGACTTTTACACAGGCTTAATAAACGTACACCTTCTTAAGAATAAAGAAACTAATTAAGGAAATAGTTAATAACTATAATATCTACCACTAAAAGTAGAACTGGCATTATAAGCCTTATAGACTTCTTAAACTACTCCCTATACTATAGGCGCTATAAAGTTCCATCTTACTTAACTTCGTTATTAGGATTTTAAAATCTAGGGACCTTACTATAAGAGTTACTTATAACTAAATCCTCGTAATAATTAACAGACTGATAAAATAAGCTTATTTTCTACTAACCTTAAAGGATATAACTACAAAGTAACTCACTTATATCTTTAAAAAAAAGGTAATTTCATAACACTTCTAGCTAGATAATATTATTACAGATTAAGATAAGCTAATTGTGTTAAAGTTCTAATAAGGATTAATGTAAAGAATAAGTGTAAAGAGTAAGCTTTTAATAACGTTCCACCTACAGACGGATAACTAAATAAAGTAAGTTAACTAAATACTTATAACGTATCTCTAAGTATACATTAACTTTAAATAAGATAATTAGCTTAAACTGTTACTAACAGTATAAATAACCTATAACATAACGTTAGTTGAGTTAACAGGTGTGTTACTGTTCTTCACTAACTACAGTAAGGAGCCTAAACTCCGTTAAAGCCCACCTACTAGCACCCCTTAAGCTACAATCTACGTAAACTGGATGTAAAAACTATATAACCACTTATAAGCTAAACTTAAATTTACATATAAATAAATAAAGAAATTTATTAACAGATATTAAACTAAATAATTAGTACTTAAAAAAGGACTTTATTATAATAATAAATAAGTTAAGGGATTAACTCTTTAGGAGGGGGATTATATCTACCTTTTTTCACAAAACTTACATTTAAAATAACTTAGTAAGAAGCTTAACTTTAAAAGGTATAGACCGTTTTAAATTAAGAAAAAGGTCACTACTTCTAATTATAAACTAAACCTACCCGCTAGCATAAAAGTGCAGATTAAGGTTTTTCACGTCTTACTTTTAAAACCTACCTTAAAAGGAGTTCCACTAGAAAAGAAGATTAAAGTTAACGTTAATAAAGATAAGTACGACGTTAAGGAAGTTATAAATTCACGAAAGGGAAAGAACATATTTAAGTATCTCGTTAAGTAGCTAGATTACAGTCTTAAAAGCAATTTATAAAAGCTAGTTAAAAATCTCAAATACCCAGGCCTGATCGCAGAGTTCCACTAAAAGAACCCAGACTAATTAAAACTAACGATAAAAACCAGAAATAAAATAAGATCTGACACCTAAATTACCACATTAAAAAGCAAAACCACTATAAGACTTAAAGCCTAAAAAACAGTAAGAAACTCCTTAATAAATACAGGAGGATATTTATTAAAACCCTTAATTAAGGGTTATAAGGACCTTAAACTTAATAAAGAGGCTGGGCCTCTAAAGCCCTAATAAGCTCCACATGGGAATAAGCGCTGTCGAGAAAGAAAAATTAGTAAAGAAAACGATAAAAAACTCTTAAAAAACTACAAACTAGGTTAGGAAAAGGTCGTTAGCTAAGGTAACCCCCTAGAGAAAGAACTGGCAGGTGTTCTTATTAAAAAGCCTCCCCAGTCGAAAGACTCGCTAGCTTCGGGAGGAGTAACCAAACAAGTTTCCTCCTACTCTTAAAAACGGAGGATCTCTACCTCCCAGTTAAACGTAAAGAAAGCTTGCTCTTCCATCTTACAGCGCTAGACTTTGATCTAGTTAAGGTAGGTAGCAGCTTTACAGAGTTCTTAAGTTTTCAGCTCCAGGTTCCACATAGTAGCGTTATACTTAGCGTTAAGGCGGCGCTTCTTAAAAAAAAGCCACTAAAGGAAAGCGTTACTGTAACTAAACACATCACATAAAGACAAAACCCCTACTAGTAAGTATTTAAAGTAACTGTCTAATTGTGTGGTAATAAGACAGGAAAGCGATTTTAAAGAATAATAACTATAAGGTAACATTTACAATCTAAAAGTTAAAGTGAAATCCGTAAAGTTATAATAATAAAAGGTGCTGTTTTTTAAAGTACACTTTTACACACAGTTAACAGGTATAATTACGTTAAGAAAAAAGGAACGCTTTTATTAAGATTCTTTATAAGAAAAGAATATTAAAAAGGGGGAATTATATAACGACCCTACAGGCTGTCACTTAAGCCAGAGCGGCCTAACGGATCCCCTGTAAAAGGAATAGTGTAGGAAGACAGTATATACAGTATTACATATTAAGTTAAGGGTGTAAAGACTTAAAGCCCTTATAACTAACCAGTATTTACTTAGTCTTAACAGGAGTGCTTACTTACTAAGCATCTGTAAGACCTTTAAGTAAAAGGTGCTTAGTAATAAGGTACTTAATTCCTTACTAAGTAACAGGCTATTAAGTAAAGTATAAAGTACCTTTAATTAATTAGTATAAATAGTTATAATTATACTTATAACCACTGTAAGGGACTTTAGTTCCTCATATTAATATTTAATTATTTATTTATATCTTACTATTTAAACTTACCTCTATATATTATAGTAACAGTAACCTACAGTAACATTAAACCCCTGTCTAAAAGTATTAGCTTAATAAGCTATCTTTAGAACACCCCTTACCTGTTAACGTCTTATTATACGTTCTATCTTAACCTACGCCAGTCCTCTTAAAGCCTATATCGGGTGCAGGTCGTAATAGTAACCTGCTACTAAGCACTTCCTACTTAAAGGTCTTATAATTACTTAGTAAATAAGTACCCCTATTAAGACTAAGCAGTTACTAATTAGTTATAAGGGCTTTAAGTCTTTACACCCTTAACTTAATATACAGTACTGTATATATTATCTTTCTACACTATTCCTTTTACAGGAGATCTATCAGGCCGCTCCAGCTTAAGTAACAGCCTATAGGGTTATATAACGACCCTGTAGGCTGTCACTTAGGCCGGGGCGGCCTAACGAATCCCCTGCAGAAGGAACAGTATGGGAAGACAGTGCACACCGTCTAAGCGCACTAAGCCAGGGGTGTAAAGACCTAAAGCCCCTATAACTAATAAGGTGCTGCTTGCGGCATATTAAGTGCTCACATCGTAAGTAGGAGAAACCTTATAAGTAAAAACGCTCACGTAGTGCAAAATGCTCACACAACAAGCACTTACGACATTATAAGTAAGGTATAAAGTACCTCCCAGTTAGTTAGTATAAATAGCTATAGTTATGCCCATAACCACTATAAGGGACTTTAGTTCCTCACACTAATATTTAATTATTTATTTATATCTTACTGTTCAAACTCACCTTTATACATTATAGTGATAACGACTTACAGTGATATTAAACCCCTATTTAAGAGTGCTAACTTAATAAGCCGTCTTTAAAACACCCCTTACCTGTTAGTATCCTACCATATATTCTATCTTAACTTACACCAGTCCTTTTAAGGCCTATATTAAGTACAGGTTATAATATAATATTAACGTTACAGTTCTAAACGCTATTTATTAAATTCCCAGACACTACCTCTCTCCCACTAACATATTAACCTTTAAAAAAGGTTAAGAGATTAAAGAGGTGTAAGCTTAACCTTAACTCCCTATTATTAATAAGTTAGTTATACACCTTAAAGATTTAAACTTTAACTAGTAGGGATTAGTTAAAGAACTTAATAAAGCCTTCCTTAAAGATATTAAAAGCCGTATCGGTTTTATTAAAAAACTCTAAGCTTAACTTAACGTTATTAAGTTAGAGAATAACGACCTTAAAGGCTTATAAAAGAAATAGGTAAAGCTCCCCCTATTATCACGTTTTAAGGGAGACTTTACGTAACTAAAGTCTTAGATAACTTAGCTTTAAAGTTATATCACCTATTATAATAAGCAGTTTTTTAAGGAAGAAGGAAAGGTCAGGTTTACTAGAGCTTTACTAGATAGAATAACTACTTACTAGTATAAACCCTATATAAAGATAATTAATAACCTCTTTATAAATAAAGCGTATAAAGAAGCCTTTAAGACCTAAGCCCTTTTTAACAATTTTAACGTTTTTATTAACTAGCTTTAAACTGAGTTTAAGGAGCTAAACACTCCTAAGTGGGCTAAATAGCACCTTATAGCCTTAAGGTAAACGTCCTTAGTCCTTAAGTTCTCTATATACTTTAAATTAGAAGTAATAAAGATTAAACTCAGTTAGGAAGCCCTAGTGATGCTGTTTTAAAGCAAGTTAAAGGAACACGTCACTGGAGATCTCTACTAAAAAGATTAACTAAACCGCCTTTAAGAATTAGTTAAGATAGCTATTAAAGCTGATAATTAATATTATAATTATTATTATTAAAAGAATTACTAGAAGGAATAGACCTTTTACTAGTTAAGTAAACTAAAGAAGGGGAACTAATTAACTATAATAGGTTATTACCTTAAGCTAATAGATATTAGTATAGTAAACCGTTAGAACTAACCTAACTGTAATAAGCCTTAATAACAGTAATAATAAAAGCAGTTTAAGGACTTATCTTAAATTTAATACTTTAACTGTAATAAGAAAGGCTATATAATATAGTAATATCTATCACTAAAATAAATTAGTTAAAAGCTAGTTTTAGAGGGAGGAAAGTACGTTAAATTTAATTTAAAAGACATCCACGTTAAGATAGTAGGTAATAAAGAAGATTACACCTAGATAAATAAGTGTAACTTAAGAGATAAGGAAGAAGAGAAAGAACTTTAAAACGTAATATACCTAATCTTTAAAGGTGTTTTAGAAAAGTTAGTTATAAAGGTACAGGTTGTAAAAGACTAACTTTAAGGTGGAAACTTAGAATTATTAAAGGTGTAGGTTATAGAAGATTAACTTTAGGAAAAGATATTCTAATTAGCTGTTACAGGTTTTAAAAACCTTACTTTATAAGCTTAAGAATTAAGGAAGTCTAAGAAAGACTTTAACTTAAAAATCACTAAGATAATAAGGGGAGTTAAAGAACTAGCCCTTTAGGTCACTTAAACGGTAAAGTAAGCCTTAGAAGGTAAGAGAGAATAAGTTAAGAGAATTAAATTAAAGAAATAAAAGTTCTTCTTAACAGTACCTTTTAAGACTTTTAAATACTTTAAGTATATTAAGTAGATTAACACCCTTACCTCCTTAAAAGAAGGACAGCTTAAATAGCTGCTTTATATTAAAGTTAATATACTTTAAACTAGTACCTTAAAGGTCTTTTAAGAAAGTATAAAGTAAGCACATTAACAGAGGGTCTAGAAGTTAAAGGAGAAATATTAAGAGTTAATAGATAAAGTAAAGGACTTATAAATTAAGGGTTTTACTGTAACGTTTAAAGATAAAGTAATAGAAATTAAGTTATAACTCTGTAATAAAGTTCGCTTTACTAATTAACTTAAGTACTAACCTATTAAGGAAGGCCACTTTATAGAAGAATAAGTTAAGTTAATATTACTTAAGTTTTAGGAAAAGGTTTAGGAGAAATAATAAACCTAAAGGTAAATGGAAGAAGAGAAGAAATAAAGCGCTACCCCTCCTGTTCTATACTTTATAATTATAATACCTATAGTTAATATTAACTATCCTAATTATAAGGATATATTATAAATTAATTACGTATATAATAATTACACTTTTAACTAATATAATAGGTTTAAAGCTCTTTATAACCACTTCTTTAGCGTATAGAAACGAGATTACACTGTTATAAAGATAAAGTTTGAACTAACCCACTATTAAGTCTCCTACTCCTTAATAAAAGAATCTAATAATAAGTAAAAGGTTACTGTAATTAACTAGGCTCCTACTATATGCTGGTAAAGAGGGGTACTTAATAATTACTTAGTTATAATATATTTATTACACTTTAACAGGAAAGTTAGAGAATAGTAGAAGTAAGAAGATTACTAACAGATTTAAGAGTAAAAGGATATTATTATAATCTAATCTTATAAAGTATATTATTAACTTATTAAGGACTTTAAAAACATTAAACCATTTAAAGTTAACTAAACGTTAAAGTGTAAGAACTTAAAAAGGGTTAACCGTTAAGTTTATTAAAACTGCCTGTTTTTCTAAAAGGAATTAGGAAAAGACTACAGGCCTTTTAAAAGGGCCAGAAACTAATAGTTTACTAATTAGTAAAAACCTTAAAGAGAAGGAGAGGTATTTAAAGGTTAAGCTAAATAAGACCTTAAGGATAAATAATTACTATAACTTAAATATTAAAGGAGTATAAGTATTATTCTATTAATATTAATATAATAGATAAAAGAGGGAGGTTATTTAGGGTAAAAGTAATAATTAATAACAGGAGTGCTTCTAACTTAATATACCCCTTACTAATTAATTAAAGGAAACTCCCTAATAAAGAGTATATAAAGGCTATTCCTATTTAAAATAGAGAAAGAAACCTATATTAATATAATAACAGTAAAGTTACCTACCACTTACTACTTTTAATTAAAGTAAATAGGGATAAATAATAAATAAACTTTAACGTTACACTAATTACAGGTTATAATATAATCTTAAGTCTACCTTAATTAGAAAAGTATAACCCTGTAATTACTTAAAAGAGTAGTTACCTCACCTTTAGTAAGTCCCCTAGCTGTAATTACTGTTTAAAGAAAGTTAAAAAGACATTAAATCGTTTTAAAGATATATAAAACACTTAAAAGTATATTAAACCCTTAAAACTAAACACAGTTTAAGTTAAGTTTATTAAAACAGTTAAAAGATTAAAAGATCTATTATATTACTTAAATAATAATTTAAAAAGTAAAAAGAAGTTAAAAGCTGATTTATAAATAAGTAAAGAAGTTAACTTATCTAAAGTACTAGTAAAGTACAGGAAGTTCACCCTATTGTAAAAAAAGATACTATAATTACCAGACCATAAGCTATAAGACCACGAAATTAAGTTAAAGCCAGGAGTGAAACTTTATAACTTCTAACTTTACCACCTAAACCCTTAATAAGCTAAAGCTTTAAGGGAGTATATTAATAAAAACTTAAAGAACGGGTTTATTATAAAATCCTAATCCCTAATAAGGTATTTAATGCTGTTCGTCTTAAGGAAGGGAGACAGTAAGTTATATATAGTTATTAATTACTAAACGTTAAATAAAAATATAATTAAAAACCGTTACTTACTACCACTTATTACGGAAATGTAAGAACAGATTATTAAAGTAAATTAATTCTCTAACTTTAATTTCCTTATAAGGTTTAATTATATTAAAGTAAAGGAAAAGGACAAATATAAGACAGCCTTTCAGACTTATAATAGGTATTACTAGTATTATATTATACTAATAAGATTAATAAACGCCTTTATAACCTTTTAAGGCCTTATTAACAGTATTCTCCACCCCTTCTTTAATAAGTTTATCTTTATATACTTAAATGACGTTTTAATTTACTCTGAAACTTTAGAAGAACATTAAAAACATATGTGATAGGTTCTAACAGCTTTTAAGAAAGTAAAGCTGATAGTAAACCTAGAGATAAGCCATTTCTACATTTAAAAATTAAACTATTTAAAGTTTAAAGTAACCCTTAAAAAGCTTAAAATATAACTGGAAAAGATAAAGGCAGTCTGGGACTAGCCTACTTTAAAGAATTAAAAAGAGTTATAAGCTTTTATTAACTTTATAAACTTTTATTAATGCTTTATTAAGTATTTTATAAAAATTGTAAAACTATTATATAAGCTTATAGGAGAGGGTAAACTGTTTAAATAGACTAATAGATAGTAAAAGGTGTTTAAGGACCTTAAGTACACCTTTATTATAACACTAATCTTAACCCTCCTTAATTCCTTAAAGCTGTTTTAAGTCAAGACAGACTCCTTAGAATTTATAATTAGCAGAGAACTTAGCTAAGTCTAGGATAATAGGAAACGCCACCTAATTACCTTCTTATTAAAAGGAATCTACGGCCCAGCCTTATAATATCTAATCTATAATAAGGAACTAATAGTAATTATTTAATACTTTACTAAATAAGTACTGTATTTAAATAGTATAGGAAAACCAGTCTAGGTCTTTTCAGACTATAATAACCTCTAATACTTCCTGATGAAGGAGCTTAACCCACAGTAAGTATTATTACACAGTAGGGTTCTACAGGCCTGTAGTACAGGCCTGTTGCTCAGAGGAAGTAAAGCGGTACTGTTCCAAACCGACTACAGCGCTAGAAGCGCTGTAGGAAGCAAAAGAAGGCCTAAGGTACAGAGGCAGTGCCTCTGTATATAACTGAATAAGTGGTGTGAATTGCTTGCTTAGTAGAAGGCTAGATACAGGAGAGGAGAGGGCCTTTTATAGGCTGTAGTCGGCTTCCAGAGCCTTCTATCTACTATACAGGATTGGAATAGTGGCCGTAAGCCACGTAAGTGCTTATGTGACTCACTGGGTTCCAGAGGCTTCCACAGCTCCGCTGTGGCAACTGGAATCCAGTGGAAACTGGTGGAATTTAGGGGGTGAAACCCCCCTAATTCCAGGGGGTTCCAAAGGGTTCGGTGCAATGCACCGACCCAGTAGACCCACTAGGGCTAGAAACCAACACCCCCTCTCTAGCCCCTAAGGCCTAGCCCCCTCTGCAACCACTATAGGTCTAGATCAGGCCTGTAGAAGTTAAGGAGGGCTAGAAAAGCCTTATGTTTCACAAGGCTTAGGGCCTTCGTCAGGCTGTCAGCTGCCATCTCTTCTATAGGCACGTATTTCACAGTGATGTGGCCTTCAAAAACACACTCTCTAACCCCCTGGAATTTCAATAGTGTGTGTTTAGTTCGGCTGTAATACTTAGAGTTATAAGCAGTGTTTATAGCCCCTTTATTATCACCATACAGCGTTATAAGGCCTAATACAGGCCTATTAATTTCGCTATACAGGCCTCGTAGCCACAGGGCTTCCTTAGTGCCTTCGATCAAGCCTGTAAATTCGGCTTCAAGGGTGGAATAAGCTACTGTAGAGGCCCTCTTTAATTTCCAACTCACAGGGCCTGAACCCACAGTAAACAGGTAGCCGTAAGTTAACCAAGCGGAAGCCTTACAGCCAGTAAAGTCACTGTCAGTCCACCCTATAGGCTCCGTAGTTTTTGTAGAGCCCAGCTTAATGGCTAACTCTCTGGAGCTGTAAAGGTAGGATAGAAGGCGTTTTACAGCCTTCAGGTGGCAAATAGATAGCTGTTATAGTTACCGAGAGAGCCATTATACTGTAAAAGCAATATTAGGCCTGGTTTGGGTCATAGCATACATTGCAGTACTAACCAGTTGTTAATACAAGTGGTGTTTGGCTGAATTCAGTGGGGGAGAGGCTGAAGTGGAGGCTGTAAGGCCTGTAGATAATGGTGTTTCAGGCCCATTATTACTAACTCCGAAGTGGTGAATAGCTTCTGTAATATAAGCCTTCTAGTAAAGCCACAGTAGCCGTTTAGAGCGGTTACGTTCAATTTAGACCCCTAGAAAGAATCGGGCTGGGCCTAGATCTTCAATATCGTAAGCCTAGGCTAGTTATTACTTCAGGGCTTTGATTTTTATTATAAAGGGCCCTATTAGTAGGCAATCGTCCACATAGCTGATAATAAATATCTGTTCTGTAAGGTTAAAGTAGGTGGTTATATCAGAGGCTAGAGGCTTATAGCCTAGGCTCTTCACTAAAGTAGCTACCTTCTGTTACCAAAGGTAGGGGGCTTATTTCAGGCCATAAAGGGACTTTCTAAGCAGTATAATTTAGTCTTCAAAGGGGTCCTAGCCGTGGCTTTTCAGGAGGTCTATAACAGCTTTGCTACTAAGGCTGAATTTATATAAGCCCTCTGGAATTTTAATATAAACCTGTAAGTCTAGGCCGGAGTTAAGAAAGGCTCTAACGAAGTCAATTTGGTGGGCTTTAAGGTCTAGAATAGCTGCTAGGGCTAGTATAATTCGCTAGGTTAGTAAGGCTGCAGTGGCTGCAAAGGTTTCTTTAAAATTAATTCTAGGCACTTATTAGAAACCCCGTACCACTAGTCTAGCCTTGAACTTAGTAGTGTTACCCTCTAAATCCTTCTTTTCTTTTAAAACCCAACAGCTGGAAATAGGCTTCTTTCCAGCCTTCTAGGCCCTGGAGCGTTTGACAAAGTAGAAGGTCTGCGTTATAAGGAGCTGTTATAGCTCACTGAAAATACCTTCTAACCACTGTTGTTTTTAGGGGTGTTTCAGGGCCTGTTTAAATGTTATAGGCTCTGAATTCTTTAGTGCCTTAGCTCTTTTAGCCTTATAGCACTCCTTGGAGGCTGTAGTGATGAAATACTTCACCAAATCGCTAGTGTCCATAGGGTCCACTTCCACTCGTTTGAATTCCTGGCGTTAAGCTTTAGTGGCCTAGAGCAGTGGAATTTCCACTATAGAGCGTTATGGATTCTGTGCTATAGGCTGCTTAGTAGGTGGTAGTAGTGCTTCTATAGGCTGTAATATAGGCTGTAAAGTGGTAAAGGGCTAGTGTGTAAGCTTAGAAGGCTTATAGTACGTAAGCTCAGTAGTTAGCTCGTTAGCTTTAACAGAGGCTTCCGTATCCTCTACAAATTCTAGGAGCTGTAGTGGGCTGACTGGGCTTACAGGGCCCTTAAAGTGACCTGCAGCGTTTTTGTACAGTTTAATAAAGCTAGTTTAAGTGATTCGTTATTAGCTAAGCCATACTAAGTAGGTTTGATTGCTTAGAACAGCTAGTAGGCGCCCCTTCAAGCCTCTAAGGGCTAATTTCCACCTTATAGGCCGTTTTTCAGGTGGTATATACACTATACACTCAGAGCCTATAGCTCTATAGTTCTAAAGATCAGGGGTATATGGTGCTTTTTTAAGTACCAGCTTATTAAGGAATAGCTAATAAGGGGTATACTCCTTTATTAAATTAGCAGTTCTGTTAATAATTTCAACAACAGAGCCTATAACGTATCCCCACAGTGTTAATAGAAGGCTTAAGGCTAGAAAAACAGCCCTTAAACGTTCAAGAACCACTTGAATAAAGCGTTCGGCCAGCCCATTTTAGTTATAGGTATAGGGGCTAGATTCAGTAAACCCAATCCCCTTTTCAGAGAGGTATAGTAGTAATCGCCGAATTTCCTTACTTCCGTCATAGTGGAAATGGGCTGGATAATGCCTGTAAGTGTTATATAAGCCCTCTATAGTGGATTTTACAGCCTGAACGGCTTCATCTTTAGATTTCAGAAGCCGAAGGAGCTGGAAGCGAGTCTTTCTATCCACCAGAATAAGCCCATACAGCCTACCATTCAGTAATATGGGCCGAATAATAAAGATATCCCCCTCTAGTCGGCCTAGGGCGTATAGGGGGTCTTCTATAGGCTGTTTTAAAGGCCTGCGGAGCATTTTTACAGTGTCACAGGTCTTACAGGCCAGGTGTTCAAGCCTTATTTTCTAAAAACTCGGCATCCTTATAGTGATCAAGGCTGTTTTTTTCAGGAGGTCAAGACCAATGTGACCAAGCCGTACGTGCCAGAGCCTAGCAGACTAAATCAGGGCTTCAGAGGGTGCCTTCAACGCTATAGTAATAGGCTTAAGAGGCTCTACTACCCCCTCTGTAGCCACGGCTCCTAAAAAGGGCTTTACAGCCGTAACTAGGGCTTCTATAAGTTCTTCTAAAAAGCAATAGCTTTCAAAGGGTTCAGGGTACTGGTTGTAGCAGTGCCAGGTAACCCCATAGGCCTGAGAATTACGTGTGTTATTACAGATAAGGCTAGTTTTACCCTAAACAGTGAAAAAGAAGCCAGACTTTTCGTGATTTAAAGAAGCAATTAACCTCTTTATAGCCGAATAAAGCTTTTACTTTATAAGTGTACCTCCTAAGGCATAAAGCCTATCGCCACTTACCACGTTTAGTGGGAAGCCTGGAATATAGAGGACTTCAGTAAGGGTTACAGGTGCAAACTGAGCCTTTCCGTCACTGTAACCAGTGAAAAAACTGATTCTTACAGTTCCAACCCCCTAGGGGGCCATAGGGCCTCCACCAGTACGTATAACACTTAGTCTTTCAGGCTTTTTTAACTTTAAAAACAAGGTTTTATCGTTGTAAATATAAACTGTTAAGCCTATATCAAATAGCCATTACGTGTTCTGTATGCTGTTAGTAACTGAAAGGCTAAATCCAGTGGATTCTAGGCTTTCTTCAGGTTCTAAATCGCTAAAAACTGTACCAGTTTCAAGGCTGTAGCTAATAGTGAAGGTATCGTTTTCAGGGCCGTTATTAGATTCTTCTTCAGTTTTAGAGCTGTTAATTAAATTGTTATCGTTTTCGGCTTTAAAGCGCTCTGAGGTGTTAAAAGAGGTTTCTTTTACCTTATAATTCTTTTATTTTCTAGACTTCTTCTAATTAAAAGAGCCTTTAAGGGTTTAATTCTGGCTTTAAGGCTCTGTAAGGGGCTGTTATTAATTCTAACGGTTGCCTTGGTTATTATTATTTTTCTTCTTACCCCTGACAGACCCCTTATAGTTAGCCTATAGTACGGAAAGCTAGTGGGCTAAGGAGGAGGCTAAATTCTATGTTTCTACTAATAAGTCCTCTTAGAAGTAAAGGAGGTTTAATTGTGTGTTTTTACCTTTAGTGGTATAAAGCCACTATTCTCTCTATAATAATCCTTTACAGCGTTTAGCTTACTGTGGAAAGTGGGACTTTAAAACGTTAAAGTACTGATTTATTTAGTCGATTTTAGCAATTTCAACCTTTAAGCCACACAGTTAGCTTATAATAGTGTTAAATCTAGCGTTAAAATCTACTATAGTAATGCTGCTGTCAAACTGTAGGCTGTGGAAGTTGCGGTAAAGGTTATGTTAGAGTGCTAACTGCGCTAGAGCGTATTATAGTCGGAGCCTTCTATAAGTTATTCTAGGGTCTGTTTCGAAGGCTATGGTGGATAAGGGGCCCTCTTTCAAGGTGTTCCGAAATGTGAGAAGCAGCGCAGCCTTCTGTGGATCGTTAAGCCAGCCACTAATAGCCTCTAGATTATTCAGAAATTCTAGAATTTGTAAGGCTCTGAATTAGATGGAGATGGCCTGAAACCACTGCTGGTAGTTTTCAGGGCCTAAGAGCCGTTATTTTTCAGCGAGGTGGAGCGATTATTTGGCTAGCTCTTTAACTGTAAGACTACTGAAATCAGTGTTTATAGAGACTAAGGGAGCTGGAGTAAGTGGAGGAGGTGGTTGTTCCACTATAGGTGGGCCTAACAGTGGGTTAAAGAGTGCTAGATTCGGTTCGTTATGGCCTTTAAGGCGTTAATTTAGCCCTGTAGGCTGTCGTTCCAGTTATTATTACGTTAGAAGGTTCTGAAATAGGTTCAGGACCTGTTATAACTGGCCAGATAAAGCATTAATTTGTTGCTGGAGGCTCTGTAATGTAGGGCCCGAATTAACTAGAGGCTCTAAAATAAAGCTTCTAACTAGAGTCATAATCGTATCCTCAAAGGAGGCTATAGCTAGAGCAACGTGGCTGGCCAGAGCAGTGCCCGGGCTCATAACCTATTACACAGTAGGGTTCTATAGGCCTGTAATACAGGCCTGTTACTCAGAGGAAGTAAAGCGGTACTGTTCTAAACCGATTACAGCGCTGGAAGCGCTATAGGAAGCAAAAGAAGGCTTAAGGTACAGAGGCAGTGCCTCTATATATGACTGAATAAGTGGTGTAAATTGCTTACTTAGTAGAAGGCTAGATATAGGAGAGGAGAGGGCCTTTTATAGGCTGTAGTCGGCTTCCAGAGCCTTCTATCTACTATACAGGATTAAAATAGTAGCCGTAGGCCACGTAAGTGCTTATGTAACTCACTGGGTTCCAGAGGCTTCCACAACTCCGCTGTAGCAACTGGAATCCAGTGGAAACTGGTGGAATTTAAGGGGTGAAACCCCCCTAATTCCAGGGGGTTCCAGAGGGTTCGGCGCAGTGCGCCAACCCAGTGGACCCACTAGGGCTAGAAACTAACAAGTATAATAGGCAGAGTTAATAGCCCCGTTCTACTTCCAGATTCACTATATTAAAGGAAAAGATAATAAGTAAGCTAATACTTTTAGTTAGAGACAGGATTATAAAGATACTAATCTGGCCTTAGTCCCTATTACTATATTTAATAAAGCTAAGAACGGCATATTAAAGTATATACTGTAAGTGTTAGATAATTAAATACTGGAATAAATTATTAACGTTTATAAAATTGCTGGCGTCGCTTCGTTTGTCATTACGCGACGGCCCTTCGCTACGCTACAGGGCACTCCATTCCTCACTTTCGCTCCTAGCAATTTTAACGTGGGGTATTAAGCTTATTTTAATAAGTATAGCGAACAAAGCGACAGAAACCTGTCCAGAGGCTAATATATCTGTTGAAAAACGTGAAATAAATATTAAAAAGAATAATAATTAAGGTTAAGAAAAGTAATCTTTATAAATAAATCTTAGTTTTTATTAATCTTATTTTATAAAGTTTATAAGCTTTAATTTTTAAGGTTCACATACTTTATTTTATAAGGTTTAAA
>Ga0247780_1000851_pt1 | contig 23784 bp, 22 predicted proteins | sample UWRJL079202R5_FD_179927 | JGI IMG/M metagenome (GOLD analysis project Ga0247780, IMG submission 179927) | Plant litter microbial communities from Arlington Agricultural Research Station in Wisconsin, United States - UWRJ-L079-202R-5 | ecosystem: Environmental > Terrestrial > Plant litter >... | reverse complement strand
GAGCCAAACCGGAATCACCCGCCTCGTCCGCCGCCTTCGCGCGGACTTTGGGCCCGACTTCATCATCACCCTCGCCCCAGTTGCGCCCGCCCTCCACAAAGGCGGCAACCTCAGCGGCTTCGACTACATGACCCTCGAGGACACCGTAGGTAAAGAAATCGCCTTCTACAACGCCCAGTTCTACAACGGCTGGGGCGACCTGGCATCCACCTACACTTTCGACCGCATCGTCAACACCGGCTGGAATCCGCAGAAGATTCTCGCAGGACAAGTCACTACGCCCGCCAACGGCGGCGGCTTTGTGGCGCACAACAGACTTAACGCGACGATCTCAGAGCTGCGCAGCAAGTATGGCCAGATTGGCGGCATCATGGGCTGGGAGTACTTCAACAGCAGGCCGGGTGACACGTCGCAGCCGTGGCTGTGGGCGCAGGTTATGACGGCCATCCTGAGGCCGAACTTGGTGCCGCAACTGAGGATCACCAAGTCGATGGCTGATAGGCTGACGAAGGCGTGGCGGGATAGTGTGGGGGTTGGGGAGAGTGAGATTTCGACGATTGTTGCGCCTCCGAATGTGGATTACATGTCTATGATCAATGCGTGAGATGTTTACGGTTTGATAGGGTCCGCTTGGGCTTGATGGATTTACGAGTGGTATATTGTTGCATGTAATAGCATGAGCGGTATCATGGCGTATTGGGTAGGTAGGTATAGAACGTCGTTTGAGTTGGCTTGGTAGATTGGATAATCGATAGATATGGCATATGGCAGAAACTCCTTTTTGTATTTCCGGGAACGCGAAACAGTATATAATATCAAAATATAGGCCCTGCGGCTGGCGTTATGTGCGGAAGTATGCTGCACATGAGACGGAGGTCATTGTGGATGGAGACGTTCTCTTTTCTCTTTTTATATTTCCTGTTTAAGCATAGTAACATCCCGGAAATGCATTGTGATAATAGTTGAGATTAAAGCAAAGGGCTGGCGGCTACCTCGGTGCATATGCCGGGCAGCATTCTGTTCAATGCATCTTGGTCTACGCATGACCAGTCCTTGCTCTGTGATAAGATCTGGGCCACCACAATGGGACCTTGATATCTCCGCTCTAGCTCTCTGGGACAATCTTGACCCCCGTGGCTTCTTACCCAGCAACTGAGAAATTTCCGCGCCACCCGCCCGTCCAGTCGAGAATCTCCCGCAACTCTCCCGCTCTCCTTGATTCCATGGCTACCCAATATCGATAATGACCATCCCGCACTCACGCCTCCTCAACCGCCGGCTTTCGACCATACACCAAATGCCTGCCCCACAGTTAGCATGATCCATTCCCCTCACCCCCAAGGATCACTCACATATCCGAATTCGTCCTATTCCTCACATCATGCACCGCCCCTCTCATCCTCTCCACCAACCCATTCACCTCCTCCACCGACCAACCCAAGATCTGCCCGACCGGAAATAGCGCAAACCCATCCAGACTCAGGTCCATATACAGCCCCGTGTACATGCCCATCTCCTTCAGCCTTTTATCCTTCGGCCACGGCCCATGCGGCACCTTGAACTTTTTGTGCGTGACATCTTCAAACCCTGCATCATTCGCCCACCCTTCCATGATGGCCTGGTCGATGCGGAAGGACCGCCCGATCTTGTCGCCTGCGTCGTAGAAGAGCTGCGCCCATTGGTTGAAGACGTGGTCTGCAGGGAAGGGGACGTTCGGGTTGTCGCAGCGTAGCTCGATGTTGGGCTCGAGATGCTGGAAGTATCCGCCGGGCTTGAGACAGCGGAACATTTGGGAGTAGAGCTTCGGCCAGGAGGAGATGGCGCCGTGCAGGTAACGGATGTGGATGAAGTCGAAGGTGTTGGCGGGGAATGTCCAGTCGAGCTGGGCGTCGTCGATCTGGAAGGTTAGGTTGGGAGGGGCGTATGTGGGCTGCGTGGGGGAGATGTCGGTGCCGATGACGGAGGCGGAGGGGAAGGCGTCGGCAATGTCGATGGCCCAGATTCCAGTGCCGGTGCCGATGTCGAGGATGTGAGTGGGGTTGGGGGCAATGGGAGCCAGGTAGAGCTTGTCGGAGAGCATCATGGTGAGCCATTGGTGGCTGTGGCAGGGATTAGTATGTGTTCATGTTACGAGAGAGAGAGAAAGGGACGTACGCGACGTCAAAGGCGGAGATGTGCTGCTGGTCGTTAGGCGCCCAGTACTCGGTTGTCTTGGAGGACTGGTAGGTCCGGCCGTGGATTTCGCGGTACTCTAGCAGACTCGAGGTAATGGATGCCGTTGAGTTATTGACGCTGTGCAGGGGTTAGTAAGCTGGGGTGAGAAAGAGTACAAGTTAGTTGCCTCTCTCCGTCTGGGGCGTCGCCGGCGTCATCGTGGACGAGCTCGGGGTCCTTTGCGGGGTTTTTTGGTCAGTTATCAGTTTTCCGGCCCGTTCATGACACCGGTGATTCTTTCCAGTCTGCTGAGGACGTACAAAGTCGATCACTGCCTGATCTTGGGTTCCTTCAGCGGATGCCATAGCGAAACGTGTGCTTGGTGGTATCTGCTCCGATTGTCAGGGTTGATACCAGCTACTGATCACACGAACCCAAGAACAAGTTCTCGCAGATAGTGGGGAGTAAGAGGACAAAGAACTTGAAAAAGACGCAGTCGGTGAAGACGGAAAGGGAAAGGTCGTGGCAACTTACCCCTCATCACCTCGCCATGTAAGCCATGCAAGAGCTAGCTCTGAATGGCGGTCAGGGCGCGTTACTATTGCATTTACGGTGCAACCCAAATGTTTCTGACCTCGTCATTGGGCCACCCACCTCGTCGGCAGCGGTTAGCGTTTTCTGGGCAGGCCGGCTCGGTGTTGTCGTCCCCGAGAAACAAGCGTTATCCATCACCCGCGAGCATACATCACCATCAGTCAGCAGTCAGCACAGACAAAACGTACAGTTTTTAAGCTCTCGTCGCCACATCAATCATGCAAACCACCACCATGTGCCTCCCCCAAGGGTGGTTTGCGACCCCACACAACATACAGGAGCTGATAGGCGTGGATCCTTGTGTCCTGAATGTCCCGTCGTGTGTCGACCAACGCCACTCGAATGTCCTCCGGAGCCCGCCCAAATGCTTTGTTGAACAGACCAACGCTGAATCCATCCAAACCATGTAATAAGTTCTGCTCCGACATCTCACCTATCGCCTTCCAAAACGGATCAGTGGGCCATCCGTTCATCGGCAGCTTGAATCCACGCTCATGGATGTCGACGAACCCGACTTCCTTAAACCACGCCCTCAGCTTGTGAGCAACAGAAATTGGCTTTCCGATTATCTCGCTCGCCTCGTTGAGATCTCGAGTCCATCTCCCGAATGCGCTGTCGGGGTCGAGACTCCCGTCGTCCGATTGAGACATCCCATTTGCATCGAGACTCTCCAGCCAACCCCCTGGCTCTAGGTTCTCGTACGCCTGTTGGATGACCTCTTTCTTGAAGTCTGAGAAACTCCCCAGTGTCATGCGCGTATGAATGTAGTCGAACGGTTCTTTGTACTTCCACGGTTCGGACCTTATGACGGTTAGCGGCGGGCTTCGTCATCTCGACAGGTTTGACCTACGCGTCTTGTACATAGAACTGGACGTTTGGAGGAACTATCTCTGGCTGTATTGGGGAAAGGTCTATCCCTTCGACGTACGCCAATGGATACTTGTCGCCCATCTGTACAACCCAGTCGCCTGTGCCAGTGGCAACATCCAGAACACGCTTTGGGGCGCGTGTTTCCGAGAAGGGGGCGAGATGGAGCCTTCCGCCAAGGATCGCACTGAGAATTTCCTGGGCTAGATACTCCATGCGGGCCTGCTCGGACCCGTCATTGGGGAAGACATAGGCTGCAGTGTATAGGCTCGGGTCAGCTAGGTGCCGACACGGACCTAGGGGTATGGCACAATGGGACGTACATCCTTCCTTGTATGAGTGATATGTGCGACCAAACCTCTCGGGGAAGTCGCGGTCGGTGCTGATCAGGGACTCAGTGTCTCTGCCAGAGGTCAGTAAATCGCTCGTTTGGGCGTATCGGACCTGGGACGTACTCATCGGCTGCGGGAGACTGTTCACGGGGCTGTATTAGCAACCGGCGGCGTGCGGGGGATGAGAGAAGGGAGGGGCGTGGCTGAGGAAAAGAGTGCTCACCCTTCCGTTGAGAGATTTGGCATCGAGGATGGACTCAAAGGTGAACTCGAAGCCGGAGTCCGCGCCCGGATGGTTGAACATCGGCAACGGAGAGTTGGGAGGACTCGAAGACTGGTAGAATGAACGCTAAGACGGCAAACAGCCGAGGACGAGCAGAGTTGGGGAAAGTGCGGGCGAGAAAGAAAATATATTCCGGGGCAATGAAACCGCCTTTGACCCGACACAATGGCTCATCCCAACAGAGTGGCTCAATTTCATGAGGGCGCGGCGGGACCGGTGTGGTGTAGATGCAGGATCCGACGATGTGGTTGGTGTAACCGACCAAGCTAATACACTCTGGGCAAGTGCTGGGCCGGCGGTGTGGTATCCCTGACATGCGGAGTCTGGCAATTTCCCACGTCAGCCACGGCGCCATAGCTACGACGACACCGGCAGGCAACTTCGGTGCCCGATGAGTTCGCTCTCGGGTTTGGCTTCCGAGCCATGCTATTGGACCCGAAGCGTCGGGTCGAAATGATGATGCGGCTTTGTCCATAACAGGAGCAGAACCCGCACATCGAAAAGTGCGAGGGCCGAATTTCCAGTACGCAATCCAAACGCGAGCCGAAATGGGGCCGAGCATCCGACCAGGAACAACGCCAGTCCATCGCCGCTGCTTCTTGGGCGACCGTGTGTTTTCCCCCACAGCCTCAGTGTGCTGGCCCTGTCCTGGCGACCTCGGCCCAGATGTGAGCGAGTGTCTCGGAATTTTGCCGCATTTGGGTAAGGGATTCGTGTGGCGTAGTCCGACTCGGACAGTCTAAATCTCACTCGCGAACGTTGGTAAGTTCTACGGCATGTTCCGCTGAGGAGATACGGGTTCAGGCATATCCATTGCAGTCAGGTGTGTCGCGCTTTCAGTGTCGAGACGGAAGTGCCTTCCCCCTGGCCCATAGTACTCGGTACGTCCCAAGCCCACGGGCCAAGCGCGGCAACTGTGACAAATAAACTGAACTTGAAGTTCGACTCGAGGCGTCCCATCACCTGCTGTTCTCGGTCTTCATTTCAGCGACCTATGAACCCCGCCCCTCACATGTATTTTCGCCAACAGAATCTCACATCCTCGAATCACAGCGAAACGATACATCCTCTTAGGGAGACTTAAAATCTCCTCGAATTCAAGGCAATCTGTCGAACTTGAACGCGGGCCTGCCGAGATACTAAGGTAGTAGCTACCTAGGTACGTGCTAAACTACCACCAGCTCCATGTCGTGAGAAGTCTAGTACCAACCCCCCGAAACCACTTTGGCGTGAGAAACCAACGCATCGCAACCCCTATCCCATTGTGTCGTCCTCCGCAAGTCGCATCCACCCCTAACAGCCCTCGAGCGCATCCCCAGCTATGCGACACACTCCTCCTCCCCTAGGTTTCCCGCTCCCCTAGCGCCATGTCTCAATTCAATTACGCCTCTTCTTGATGCATTCCGCACACTGCACCGCACTTCTACCCAGGTAGATATTGGAGCCCTGCTCTTGCCTGCCTGACCGTGGTGCACCTCGGTCTCCGCTTGCCGCAAGACTTCTTGGGGTTAAAGACTATTTTCGGCTGCTTGTGGCGGCCCATAGAACAGAACACCTCATGCCAAAATTGGGTACACATCTAGCGGGTTGTTGGTTTGGTGAGGCAAAATACCGGGGTGTGGTGCCTGTGGTGTGGCAGATGAAGTGAGGGCTGAGGCGCGGTGATGGCTATTCTGCTTTACTTTATCGTTACTTGTATACCTGGATAGGTAAGGTACAGTAAGGTAGGTACGTGAGTAGATAAGCACTTGAGTGCAGGTGGATGTGGTTGATGATGTCGAGTTTGGGGGCTGAAGGAGATCCATGGCAGTAGACTTTATACTCCATGGACTGCTGTAGCACATGCTTCAACTAGAACTCACCTACCACCGCGAGATATGCGATGATGCACTGAGATGACCCATACAGCGGTCACGCTGGTGTTATGGGTTCATTCCCTGGGTGTTCGTCCTTCTGACTTTGTCGGTAACAAGAACGCCAGGTTCGGTTCGTTTGTACCATCACAGTCGCCCAGGCCGAACTCCTTCATAGCCTGGATAGGTCAAGGGGGTTCGGTGGTCTGAATCCAGTGACTCATTTACAACCGGGACATGGAGAATGATGCTCCCGGCGCACCTTACGTGCCTTGGGCTGGCTTGGTTTTCAGGACCAAATCTTGAACCTGATGGGGGAACTGTTTGGCTCAGTCTCCTCCTATAACACAAGTCAGGCCGGGATTCGAGTCGAGACTCCAACCAATGAGAACAGGTACTATTATACTAAATATATGTATGGTACCAACCCACCTACGCTATCAACGTACCTATGATTCGGATACAACAGGTATAGGTTTCTTTCCACTATGCCAGTGGACCCAGACAGAGGTAAATGTAATTTTTGAACTGGATTCTTCATGTTCCTAGGAGCAGTCTGTCTGCACGCGTTGCCAGCTCGACGGGAAACTAACGACAGCAGATCTCTCAGTTATGGTTTGGACGGAGAACGTTTGACGACACCGTTTACGGAACCTCTGTCTTTTTGCGTATAGCCCTCAACTCTGTGACCACATTGCACCACATAACGGCGTTGACCGGAAGTTAGACCCTGGTCAGTATCTACGCGACACGAGTCTGAGTCATGTCGTCCAGGCTGAGGCATTGATTATATCGGACCAAACGATCGGAGGATGTCGGAAGGTCTCTCTAGAAGACAGTATTTCACGGATATCCGCAACTGGCTGACTCGACCGGGCATAGTTTCGATTTTTCCGACGCCTCTTCCCCAGGGTCGAAACAGCCATCGCACGGTTTTTTCGCGGTAAAATCAAAAGTCCCAGTCGTTACCTTACCGTTGAAACACCAAGACCCTTAGATGTGTACGTGCCCTGGTTCACTGTGCAAATAAACTCTTTGGACGCCAGAGATAGCACCAATAGGACAACCAAGTAGCCAAAATGCCTTGTTCTCTATCCAACGTCGCAGTAACCGCAGCAAGTTTGATGCGTGCCCATGACCGGGCAGCTGTTTCAACATCAATCACAGCGCACGGCGAAAAGCGGTGCATGCATTGATGCGCGGATCGCTCGATCGCCCCAGGGTTAGGGCCTATACCCTGCAGCGCTCCCTGGAGGACTTGGAAACGATTCGACTGCAGCAAACAGGGGAGCTGTTTCAGACACCGCACCCTGGAGGTCTGCCGCTGTGGCAGGAGCCGCCGAGCACGAATTTTTCATCGCACTCGCAATTGAAGCGCTTCCAATTTGCGTCAATTCTTTTTGCAACGCTGCGATCTTTGCATCCGTCAGAGCAAAAGCAGCGGGACCGGCGAAGAAGAAATTTTCGATGCAGCAGCGTCGCAACAGCCACTGGCATCACGAGCAACTTGGCGACGTGTGCCAAGGATCGCCCTCGAAGTTTCAGCCACCAAGAGCTCGCTGCAGGGGCCCCGACGATCCGAACATGGCGGCCGCTTTTGGGTCTCGTTTCCAGGGGAGCGGCGCAACCCCGTGGCAGGGTTAAGAATTAAGCTTGTTGCTCTGACTCTTGGCTTTTGGCGCCGCCCTGTCTGAGACCACGGAGAGGGAACTTGCCCGCCTCACGCACGTCAACTCGCGCCCAGCATTTCGTGTTCCCCTGTGGCGGTTTTGAATGGTGTTCCGTCTCCGGAATCCGCCGTGAGGGGCAGTTATAACAAGATCAAATCCCCTTTGCACTGTTCTGGTGAGCTTTCTGGCATTCGCATCTTTGTTGTCATGCTGTTCCATTGAGGTCGTTGCATTGCATTTCTTCTCTTCGTCTTCCTTTCTTGACCAACGGCATTGACTGCTGTTTTTCTGACTGTATTACTCATTCCAATTCCAATTGGCTTTTTTCCTCTCTGCCGGTTCAGAAATCATGCATCTCCCCGTCTCATTCCGCTCTGGCGTCATCGCCGCCCTCGTCCTGGGCAACGTCGCCTCGGCACATCTCCTCGGAGCAGACTACACTCGCGCCCAGCGTTCTGCATCAGGCAACTCAGGCAAGCCCCCCTTCATACCCCCTTCTGCTCACAGGTAGCTAACCCCCCGCAGCAGACAAAGCCCTCCTCCCCGCGCGAAAGGCACAGCCAGCCACCAACGACACAGCCGAAGTGTCACCCCCCTCGGTAGTCTCCAGCGTGCCCCTGGCCTCAGACGTCTCCGCCCCCACCAACGTGACCGAAGAGGCCCCGTCGGCGGCGGTATCCAGTCTGCCCATGGTATCGGACGTTACCGTCCCTACCAACATTACTGCCCCCGCCAACGTGACGAAAGCAGTCGGGGGCGACGATGTCATTCTGTCGGGATGTGTCCCGATCGAGCCGGAGGAGGTTGTGGCTGAGGACAAGAGCGAGGTTGCGCCGGGGAGCGTGCTTGGTGCGGAGGTCCCGGAAGGGGGCGTTGATGTTGGTGCTGGAGCCGCTGCTGGAGCCGCTGCTGGGGCTGCTGTTGGCGCCGGTGCGCTCGCTGGGGCTGCTGGGGGCGTTGCTGGGAAGGGCAAGGGCGGTGCCGAGGTCGAAGAGGTTGCTGCCGGTGGGAAGGGAAAAGGAGATGGTGCCAAGGGAAAGGGCGGCGCTGATGTTGATGCTGCTGGTGGGAAAGGCAAGGGAGACGGCGCGGCTGCAAAGGGCAAGGGTGGTGCTGATGCAGAGGCTGGTGCTGCCGGTAAGGGGAAAGGGAAGGGAGATGGCAAGGCGAAGGCAAACGGCAAGGGTAAGGGTAAGGGTGAGGGTAAGGGAAAAGGCAAGGGGAAGGGAAAGGGAAAGGCTGGAAAGGGGAAGGGGGAGGGCAAAGCAAAGGGCCAGGAGGGTGGCAACGCTAAAGGCCATGGCCAGTGAGCACAGCGTGCATGGGAATTGAACATTGGGGAGGGCTCACGGGCAGCCCGGAGACGATCGTTAGCTTTCTTGTAACATCATTCTGTTATCAACCCGATAGGGACATTCGGGACACATTTAGACGTACACAGGTTGGCTGGGTGAGAATACCACAAGCAGGCTTGAATGCTGTATTGTCTTTGACACGTGAGATAGGCAGTTGCCTCTTTGAAAATCATCTGCGACTGTTACCTCACTCCGATTCCCTGCTGCGTACAAGCCGTGATACTGCCTTATATTTCACCAAAGAGGCTCTTTACTGTTGATCAGAATCGGCTCCTCAACCTCGGTACTGTGGCCAGCAGGACAGAACTCAGCTTGGAGCTATATCCCAGCCTGTTTCAAAATACCAGCAGCCTTGGCCTTGTGGTAATTACAGAGTGGAGTTCTCCGGAAGAACTCGATGTTGATTTCCGACTTCATCAATCAGGCGTCGCGCGGGGCGGAAATAGTTCGGAATCGGGGAGACAGGCGGAGCCAGGTTCAGTTCGGTGCCAACTTGATCCCAACTTGAAATGCACAGACAAACACGGCCTTAAACACAATCTGTGGAACTTATGTTCCATGTGTAAGTATTAATCGCTTATCCGTTTTACTTACAGTGCTGATAGGGCCTTGTAGCTGCTGAATGCGGTGCAGGGCTGGCTACGTACTTCATTTCCAAGGCTAGCATTGTCGAGGTAGGGCCGGACACCCTAGTCAGTCACGCCTCCAAGACAGCATCTTGCAATACGGTATCTGATACAAACCTAGGGTTTACCGAACCGCATCGCCTAAGTAAAACGGAGAGGGATTACAGAACAATTAGGTGGTAATAAAAGTGCATATAAAAAACCCACACGCTGGTCCCTCAGACACCCTCAGCAACCCTCCCCCCATACTCATCTCCCTCAACCCCACAAAAACCACCGAAAGAAAACCCGTCTTCATCACCTCCGCTTAACCAACAGCAAAACCCCCTTAACCCCCCCCTTCAACAACTCCTTCCCCCTCTCGACCCCCTCCCCCTCAAAAGCCTCCTCAATCTCCCTCCTCATCACCTTCACCACATCCTCCTCCGTCCCGACCTTCTCCGGATTCGCCTCCCGCCATCTAATCACTGGACTCGCCGTACCCATGACCATCTCCAGCATGTCCAGCGTAGCCCCTGCCCCACCAAGGGTATGGAACTCGTCTCCGGGCTCCAGGCCCTCGGCCTGTCCCCATTCCTTGCGGATGAAAGAGGATTCTTCAAACTCTGGGATGGGAGGGGAGATTGCCCATGGCAGCGGGAGATCTACGTAGCCGCTGCGAGCGAGGCGGTTGCCTGGGGCGAGGTACTCGTCGACCAGGCGCTCGGCTTTGTCGATCGCGGCCTGGACGGCCGTGTGGTTTGGGGTTTCAGCGCTGATGCAGATTGGGCCTGCGCCCCAGATGGCGACGGTGCCGCCTGGCTTGAGGAGGTGGGCGGCGCGGGTCCAGAATTTGGGCATGTCGAACCAGTGGGCGGCGGTGGCAGCGGTGATGAGATCGATGGTTCCGTCTGGGATGGGCGGGGAGAGTTCGGCGCCGAGGGTTTCGGCGGAGGAGACGGCGAACCGGATGGGGGTCGGGGTGGGAAGGGCGAGAGCCGAGTCGATCATGCCTTGGGAGGGGTCGATTGCAATGGTGTGGTTGAAGAGCGGGGCGAGGCCGCGAGCGGCGATTCCAGGGCCGCAGCCGACATCGAGGAGGGTGTCGAATTGGCCGCCGGTGGATTTGTGGTGGTTGATGACGGCGTTGTAGAGCCGGGGATGGTAATCATGACGGTGCTGGGCGTAGTTTGAGCCTTGCTTCTCGGTGAAGGACCGGAAGGTGGTTTCGCTGGTCTTCGACATGGCGAGGGTGGATGCTTGGGTTTGTGGGCGTGTTTCGTTGACAAACTGGGAATGATATCTGAGGCCCCGGAGTTTTATGCACGAGCTGCTCGGCGTAGGTTTTGACTCCGTTCCCGTCCCTGGGGTCAGACCCCGCTCTTACCTAGCCGCCACAACCTGAATCGGCTCTGGGACGGAAAAGAGGTGTGGGTGTTTGGTTTCCATTGGAACATCCTTCCAGGCACCTTCCAGGCAGCATTGGATGGTAGGATTCTCACATCGGCCCGGTGACTCCCCTGCCCCACAGTTCTTGTGTAGCCGGTCGGCACCGGTGGAGAGCGGAACTGAAGATGGCATCATCAGACGTGAACAGCAATTGAACGGAAGAACTGGGATGCCCCAACGGATAACTCGACACAATGAGGTGGTCTGGCTGACAACGGGAGGTGTTTCAGGGGTTGTTGCTATGATACAATGATGGGAGAAGTTGTGACTCAGAGTCGGGGTAACCAGAGTCCGGGATTAGCTTCAAGCACAGAGCGCCTCCATGACCACCAGTTCATGAACTAGGTTGAGAAACTCGAGACCTGTTATTCAGCTTCGCGGGCAATGCAGTCCGACAGTCGGTAGTGACGCCGTGCATTAGCGGCCCCAAAACACGATGTTTATGTCCGAATAGGCATCCGACCCTCGCGCACCATCGACCCGATTACGATGGGCCGGTAGGAATTAGATATCGATGCTCGCTCGACGCGCCGGCGAGGTCACCACCCCTTGTTCTTTAGATTAGGAACGTAGACCTCCTCGATCCTGGCCTTAACCACCCTCTCGGCTGACGATGGGTCCATCCTCTGCTCCGGCCCTGCCCGCATCATCTTTCCCACCAAGAACATGAGCTTTCCATGAGGATAGCTCTTGCCCTTGCCCTCTGCAAACCGCAGGAACTCGCCCAGAATCTTGTCTTCGCCCGCGACAACCTCATCGGCAAGGTCCACATACTCCTGCTCAGATAGCTCGCGGAACCAGAGACCGTTCGCTTCAATGGCATCGGTGACATCACCTGTGCTGATCTCCCCGCGGAAGATGGCCCAAAGAAGCTCCTTCGCAACCTTTGCCGTGACCTCCTTTCGATGTAGGTGATAGAGAAGGGCTGCAAGGTCAGCGGACGGGACGTTGCACTCCCCTTCGGCCGTCATGCCAAGATCACTGGATAGCTCGGTGAGCTTCCCGAGTTCGTGAAGGCACCAGTTGGCAGCAAGCATCGGAAGGCCGCGGTCGGTGGTAGTCTCGGCGCTGGCGCCCAGGTTCTGCTCGAGCGCATCGAGGACGTTGTAAAAGTATTGGATCCGGGCCCCGTCATCCAGCGCCATCAACGACATAGCATCCTTGGCCGTCAAGCCGTAGTCCCGGATCATCTGGTCGGCCTCAGTGTCAGGGGCCAGCCCCGAAGACGATGCCAGGTGCCGAACCAGCTGCTCGTCAATGACGACCGGTCCGAGGTCTGGGTCAGGCATGTAACGATAGTCGACCTCGCCCTCCTTGCCGCGAAGATGTCTGGTCTCGGTACTACCTATCGTCCAGCCGCGGGTCTCGCCCTCCACCACTCCGCCAGCCTCGAGGAGCGCAATTTGTCGGTCCCGTTCAGCAATGATCGCGTCCTCGACCGACTTGAAGCTGCTCAAATTCTTGATCTCGGTCCGCGTACCGAGTTTCCCAGTGGCATCATCGGTCCTGCGCACCGACACGTTCACGTCGGCCCGAAGGCCGCCCGTTTCCATCCCCGAGATGCAGGCGTCGACAGCGCTGAGCATGATCTGCACCTTTCGCACCAGCGCCGCCGCGGTAGCGGGATGGTGGATCTCAGGCAGCGTGATGATCTCAATGAGGGGCACGCCCACGCGGTTGAAGTCCAGCCAGTGCACCTCGCCCGGCTGGGCCATCGTCTTTGCCGTGTCCTGCTCCATCTGGACCTGCTGTATGCCCACCGTGATGCTCTCGCCGTCCTCGGCGGCAATCCCGTCTCTTTCAAGCAGCTCAATGCGCCCATTCTTTGCAAACGGCTCGTAGTATTGTGTGATCTGGTAGCCCGATGGCTGGTCCCAGTGGAAGTAGTGTTTGCGGTCGAAGCGGCTGACGCGCTGGATGTCGCAGTTGAGGGCGAGCGCGGCGCGCACGGCCGGGATTAGGGTTTCGGGCTGGAAAACCGGCTGCGAGCCAGGCATGGCGACGTCGAAGAGCGCGACATGGCTGTTGGGGTCGTCGTTGAAGGAGGTCGCGGCGGGGGAGAAGAGCTTGCGGGCTGTGTTGAGCTGCGCGTGGATCTCGATGCCGACCGTTAGCTCCCAGCCGGGGACGGTCTGGTTTTCGGCCTTCTTCTTTTTCTTGTGGCCCGAGGCTTTGAGGGCCTTTGCTTGCTCTTTCAGTAGCTTGCGCAGGGGAGGGTCGGAGCTGACGGGGGATGCATTGCTTTCGACGTGGCTGGAGAACCGTCGGCTTTGGAGGACGCCTGTCGTGGGCGGGAGGCGTATGCGACTTGCGCGCAGGCAGCCATTGCGGCCTATCTGCCCGGCAAGCAGATACCTGCTCAGCTCGCCCGTCGGTATGCGTGCCATTGTGCTGGTTGGGGCGTAGCTGATGTCAGGACGCCAAGCACAGCATCTCGAAATTCTAATTGATCGAAAGTGGCCCAAGCTCCTCTCCGAGTGGGTCCAGTCTTTGGCCCCTGCCATATCGTAGGTCCTTGGCAATCCAAGACAGTACAGACAACTGAACAACACTTTTTACCCCCAACTGTTCCAATTCTTCTCAGATCGGAGTCCAAATAAAAAACCTTGAATTCATGGTGTCTTCGCTACCTTCGGAGTTCCCTTGGCATAGTCCGCTTCTGGAAGCTTGAGACGAAGCATGAACGGCCGCGATGAAATTTCCGCACCCGACATTCCTAGGGCTATGCCGCTCAGTGGGATTCTAAAAGAACCCCCCCGGGCCGTGGCCACCCGACACAGCTAACATCGTGCCTAGGCCCTCTCCACCGATTCGATGCGAGAGCCGCAGGGAAAATACAGCACGTCCCTGATGACGGCCCACAGGACATAAATTGCGGCGTAGCACATCGATGCGCGGCCCTGGCAATGCGAGGTTTTTTTACGTATTGGTTAATTGCCGGCTGAGTTCGGATGAACCTGCCAGTCAACCACCTACGACACAGCACCAAAAGGCCCCCAAAACACAACTGCAGAACACCTCATAATTTTCGACGAACGTCAGGTCTACCCAAATAATTACACCCGAAACTAACAACCCCACCCATCATCACCCATCACAAAACTCGACCCTACTAAGGAGCGCAAACACCCTGCCCCGAGGGCGTAAGCTGGCACGCATTGCGGCCATTATAGCAAACAACCTTCTCGATGAGCGCACCGCCGACGTTTCCGTCGCAGTACAGCAGTCTGCAGCCCTGGAAATGGGCGATGCTGCCTGTCGGGGGCCACGGCTGGTTGACATAGGCGTAGGCACCGATGTCGCCCTCGCAGCTCTTGGGGTCGCGGGGTTGGACGGCAGCGGCTGAGGAGAGGCCGATCGCGGTGGCGATGGAGAGGATGAGTGAGGAACGCATGGTGAGGGTTGCTGGTGGTGGTTAGTCCGTGGTTTGTTTGGTTGCCAGTGGGCTTGGGGAGAGACTCACGATGGTTGCTTAGTGGCGGGTGGTACTGAAGGTGGGATGTGTGGTGAGATGATGAGATGATGGAATAGATTGTGACTGATGGTGACTTCAGCGACAACTTCGGGTGCCAGCCACTCCTTCTTATGCTCCTCCTGCCGTCGCATATTGCCCCCATTATCTGGTCAACCTCAAGACTAACCCGAGATATTCTGAGCTCTGCTGCTGTGCCTCGCGAGTCGCCAGCGGCGGACGCGGTGACATTGCGAATCCTCCAGAGCTTCTCAAGGCTGACTCAGGGCTAATAGCACCAACGGTCGACGCGATGGGACTCTAACATAACGGCAATCAGTGGATCCTGACAATTTACTCAATTGCACAAGTACCCAACATGATTGCATTTATAGTGGACCCACCGGCTCGCGAACTCCCTAAGGATCGGTTAGGCACTTGCAGGGTCGTAGCTTTGATCCTTCGCTGGCGTATTATACCGGGACTCGCGTGAATTAGCCAAATTGCTCATTTACGGGCGGCCGCAACGCACCGTAAATTCTGGGTTGGGCCACGGCAGGGGTCAGAAAGTTAACTTCAGATGTGGCGAGGGCAGCTAAGCGTAGAGTTTGACTGAGAGCTGCGCCCCTGACGGGTGTTGGGGTTGCGTACCGACCTGCCGTTCTCACAAGCACGTGCATAGTTTCTAATCGCTATAGGAGGCTGTTTGTACCTCGGGCCCCGTGAAGCACTTACTGTCAGCTTCGTCAGATCTCGTGCATGGCCTGGGTTGCGGCTGCTGGTGGACAGTCTCAGGGGTAAAGGTAGGTCAGTACCTACGAATGTTCCGTCCGGCCAACAAAGAGGCCCCTAGGACAATGAAGAATCTCACAACGTAGTTCCGCACGGAGAAGAGAGACTGTTTCTTTTAACTTGAGCTATTGTTGCTACCTGCCTGACGCAGTGACCCTCTTCCTCTTGGGGTTCCCGAATGCATGTTATCTCAAAATCTGGCGGATGGCTGCTATCGCGGCCATGGCCAGACAGACGGTCAAATTATTCCTGATTGTTGAGACCCGAGGGCGCCGTCATCGCGATTGGAATATGGTGCAGCTGAGGTGAGATGGCGGCACAGGAGCGCAGAGAGCGGCGAAGAAAGTCGACTGGCAACATGCTCCTGACACTGCTCGTATTGACGTTGAGACCTTGAGCGCCGGCCGTAGCTCGTCGACCAGACACCGCGTGTCGGCTGGCATGGGGTATACCGTCTCGGCAGGCTAGAGGATGCCAGGCTTATTAGTGATGTCGTTTGAACGTGGGGAAGAGTTCAGTTCTCCTCTCCCCGGCGAAGATCGCCGAAAAGGCCATATCCGATCACCTACATGAATCCTGAAGCGGGGATGATGCCACGGACGTGGAGCCGACCAATGGCCCCGGCTTGGCCCTGCAGCTAGGGCCGGACCGCGAATGAGACGCCGCTGTGGATGTCTTATGGCGTCGGGCCGCTTCCCGGTTCCGGGGAAAGCCGCTGCTGGTGCATGCAGGAATCTGGAATTATTGATAATTATGTCGGTGATAGACACTGTGGGGGAAGCGTGCGATGCAACTGCTCGGGTTAGAGCTTGGCGTTCAAGCGGATAGGTGCCCTCTGTCGATTGAGAGGGCATCCCGACAGCTTCCCGTCGATGGGGTCAGCTGGTCTCCTGCGTTATCCTCCATGCTGAATCGGAGGTGGGCGTTCGCATCGAGATGAGGAGCCCGGAGTGTGATGCTTCTGATCCCTATAACTCTCCAGTGACCCGACACCACGAAGTGAAGCTCTCCCATCTGCGCATCCCTTTCTCCCCTCGCAACTCGACCTGCCTTCTTCCCCTCAACCCTTGCCCCGAACATCCACCATGTCCCTCGCCGCCTTCGGCCACCCCCCGCCTGGAATCCCCGGCTGCCCCGTCCCCTTCAACCTGCACATCCCCTCCTCCGAAATCCACACCCTCACCACTCTCGTCCAACACGCCCGCATCGCCTCCCCCTCTTTCTACAACCTCCACGCAGACCCGACAAACGGCACCTTCGGTGTTTCCCGGGACTGGCTCGCCACCGCCCAGCAAACCTGGACCGACCCCTCCTCCTTCGACTGGCGCTCGCAGGAAGAATACCACAGCAAGTTCCCCAACTTCGTGAGTAGTACCCAGCTACCTAATCAGATAATATATCTCCCCGTCCTATCCCTTTTTCTCTCGTCTCGCCCCAGGAGTCGTGACACAGCAACTCCTCCCCAGCTAGCATAAAAAGCCCACCCCAAACCGCACGGAGAACATTACCTAGCTAACACCCCCCAGCTCATCAACGTGACCGCCCCCTCGGACGGACAGCTCTTCACCCTGCACTTCACCGCCCTCTTCTCCCTCTCTCACTCCGCAATCCCCATCACCCTCCTCCACGGCTGGCCGGGCTCCTGGCTCGAATTCGCCCCGGTCCTAGACCTCCTCGCAGAAAAATACACACCCTCCACGCTCCCCTACCATGTGATCGTCCCGTCAATCCCGGACTATGGTCTCTCTACCCGGGCGGACGAAGATACGAAGGAGCTGACCATGGAGGGGGCGGCGGAGGCGCTGAATGGGCTGATGGTTGCGTTGGGGTTTGAGGGGGGGTATGTCGCGCAGGGAGGGGATGTGGGGAGTTTTTTGGCGCAGACGATGTGTGGGTTGTTTGGGGAGTGTAAGGCTTTTCATTGTGAGTGCACACTTTCTGCCTTGGGGGGAGGGGGGGAGGGGTTGTATGGGGGTAAGGGGAATATGAGGGGGTTGTGCTGACCGGCACACAGTGAACATGCTGTTCTTGAATGCGGATCAAGCGGCGGCGGTTGCGAATATCTCGATTACGCCAGAGGAGGAGAAAATGATGGAGTTCGTGAATGCCTGGGCGCAGACGGGGTCGGCGTATGCTGTTGAGCATGGGACGCGGCCGTCAACGATCTCGCTAGTGCTTAATACCAACCCCTTGGGGATGCTGGCGTGGTGAGTTGGCACTGAGTAGCTGGTGGTGGGTTTAACTGACAGGGAACAGGATGGGCGAGAAGTTCATCGAATGGAGCGACAACCGGGACCCCCTGTCGCTGGAGACCATCTTGACCATGGTGTCCTTCTACTGGTTCACGAACTCGTATGGCCGGGCGCTGTGGGCCTACCGTGCGTTAACTCGAGTTGTGGGCGGGCCCCTTCCCCCCATGCCGATGTCGAAAACGAAGCCGTTTGGCTTCTCTGCGTTTCCGGTTGAGCTTGCGACGGTGCCGAAGTCTTGGGCGGAGTACCTCTTCCCCAACCTGGTCTTCTATGGGCAACAAGAGAAAGTAAGTTCCGGAGCTTTATGTGGCTTGATAACCGCTGAATTAGGGAATCCAGTGCTGACAACGAGTAGGGCGGCCATTTCGCTGCTTTGCAAGAACCGGAGGCATTCTTGGGTGACATTGAGAAGTTTTTGGCAATCGTTGGGCCCGACGTTATCTCATCCTAAAACATTGAAGATGGCATCATGCTGTCTGGGGAAGATAAAACTTATGACAGTTGCTTCTTCATGAGATACACGCTAGAGCACTCCCCCAAATGCGCCACTGAAACGTTTTTGCAGTAGGTAGGTATGGAAGGGAAAAACGGGAAAGGAGTTGTTAGGAGTACCACTCGCCTTGTCCCAACAACAAGACACATCGCATTAACTGCTTCACATCATCGACTTCGAACCTCGAGCCTCGGTCTCTGAGAAGGGTAATACTAAATATACCCCGTGTGTAGTCTTGAATAGGTAATGGTATGTGTGACAAACTGAATGACCTTGCCCAACTCTCGAACGGAACGCAGCCCTTCTGACGTCAGCGATATTTAGGAGGTGAAGAGTTGGACATGGTAAACGACTCACATGTTTACTTTCTCTTTTCCCCCGACTCTGGCATGCGATTTGGGAGCTCGAGTCTTGCTTGTGAGGGCACGCGTTTTGGCCGCCCATGACCCCTGAGGAGGCCTTGCCAGATTCCGCCTGTTTCGATTTCGGGTTTGTCGTCCTCGCCCTCGTCGTTCGGGTTGCGCTTTCTAAATGATATGCCGACATGAAGTACGAGGGACCTGGTGATCGTGCAGTTATCATTTGTAGGTGTGACGCCCGCGAACAGTGTCTCCTCCAGTGCTAGGCTAACATCACGGCTTTTCGGCAATCCCAAAGTCGTCTGCAAAGCGCTTGTGAGGCTGCCTAATGTGCCACGAATTGAATATGTCGTATTGGGCTGGAGCACGAGTGGCTTCTGAGGCGTCTCAGCTTCGACCTTTTTGAGGCTGCTGGTCAGGCGCTCGAGGTCCGAGATGCTTGTGATGATAGTTGACATCACGTCGCCGTAGGAAGAGTACTTTAGCATGAGCACCCCCTTCTTGATTTTCGACAAGCTCGCACTCTGAGCTTCGATTCGGCCCTTCATTGTGTCGATTGCCGTCCTGATACTCGTCATCGTAGCCTCAAAGAGGTCCGTCGACCTGGAGAGACGGACATGGATCTTTCGCTGGATCTCTCCTCCACGCCACGAGCCACCCAAGGGGTTTTCGATCATATGCTCGATCTGTGCTGGCGATGTCAAACCCCCCAGGATTGTCTTGCACACATCTTGGAATTTGACGAGTTCGACTTTGAGGTCGCGGGTGAGTTTTTGAAGCCCCCGCTCGTACTCACACAACCTCCGCAACACCGAGACAGCTTTCCCTTGGTTTTCGAGAGACTGGATTACGAGAGACATGGAACCCAGGACGATGCCTGCGACTTCGAAACCGGTGACCATGGCTGCTGCGATAACTCATCCGGGACGGTGGATGATGCCATGACGTTTGTTTATTTACGTGAATGGGAGGCGATGCGGTGACCCCGGTCTAAAGACGTGGGCGGGGTCCTGTGTTCCGTTCCAACCGCGAGGTTTCGCAGTAGTAGATAGGTGTGACAATCGATAGACCTGTGGTTGATAGGTACCATGCAATCCCGGCCGATCCCGCAGATACGGTAGTCGACCCAAAATGAAGCCCTTCGGTCGTACTTCCTATTACAGAGTCGACGTCGTTAGCAATTGCATCAAGTTTGGTCACAAGTCTCACACGCTGACGGATTCGAGGCTCGATGTCCCATCTTACCTCGAGAGACAGCCCAGTGAGCCGCTCTCGACCACGCTGGGGGTGTGTGGCTGAGCTTGCTTGAGGAACACAAAACCGGGAAGAATCCGGTTTATTTCTCTCAGCACCCATTGTGTATCCGAACACGGGCTGCTCGAACTGGGGCGCGGGTGGGCTCGCTGGCAAGGCGGGGACGGGGCACACTCGGATGGCATCGCGAGAAGGGCCTGAAGCGTGGATAAGCCGAGGCTAGCCAATACCATCGGCACTCAGGAGGGCGTGATTACTCTGCTCGTTGAATTTCTCTGGAGTCAGGCCGGAACAGGTAAATTGCAAATCCGGCGGTCAGGGCGAGCTCAATTGAGGCTAGCTGTCTACGACAGATACGATGCCGCAGACTGAAGAATTACCGATACAATGAGCCAGGAGGGGTAATGTTGACATCGTGTGCTTCCCATCGGCCGGGGTTCGAGTGTTTGGGGTTGGATCCCGATCCCGCGGCAGCTCGAACCGCGAAGCCGCCTCCGTTGGCGTCGAACGGCAAGCACGGGCTGCGCTCCTTCCGTGGTGAGTTAACAGCGTCCGCCTCATATCGGGACCCAGAACCCACTGCATCGACAAGGAAGTATTTTTGCCCGTGAAGGACAAGGTACTTTTGTCCCCAAAATCACCGATCCCATTTGCACATGCTTTTGTCTGTCCCGAACGAACACGGCCTCAAAGCGCCAGGTCATCGCACAGCATGCAGCACAATGTCACAATGTCACAATGTCGACCGGCGGCAATATTTGGCGGAGTTCCTAAGTCTTACGGAACACGACCCCATACTTTTGATCGCACAAAGCGAAGCGTTCTCCACCCTCAACCTGTTCATCACACCACAGTACAAACTATTTCTCACAGCAAAACCTGTTTCTCACACCACAACACAACAAAACACCTCCGTCCTAGAACTCCCCCTCAGCCGTATCCACCCCCTCCCTCACAACCCTCTCCACCGCCTTCCCCACCTCCTCCTCCCCATCCAGCAAATCCACCCACGAATTCCTCACCCCCTCACTCGCCAACAACTCATCCGCCACCTGCGCCACACTCTCCCGACTCACCTTCCCCGACGATCCCCTCGTCTTCCCTAGCTCCACCCTCCCACTCCCCTTCTCATCCGTTAGCGTGCCCGGACGGAGGTCAATCCCCACGAATCCCGGGCCGCGCTCCTTGGAGATCGTGTAGAGTGCATGGTCGGCCGCGACTTTGGCTTTGAAGTAGTGCGGCAGGACGTTGGTGTTGAGCTCCGAGGCGGAGGCCCACTCGGCGTCGGACCACCACGTGGGCTTTGTGTGGCGGGAGGAGAGGTAGGAGACGAGGAGGAAGCGGGTTACGGAGGGGGTAGAGGCGGCGGCGCGGATGAAGTGGATTGCGGCGTCGCGGTCGATGGCGTAGGTCTGGACGGATTAGTTACCTACCGATAGTTGGGTGTTTGATGGAGTACGGTGCAGGGAGGGGAGACGTACCCGCTCTGGACCGCCTCTTCCAGCGGCTCCTGTGAGTGTGTGGCTTATGAGTCAGCAGATCATGGCATGATCTAAGGGATATGCGGAGAGAGGGGAACGTACCGGCGCTCCAGACGATGTAATCGGGCTGGACTTCGTCGATGATGGCCTTTGCCTGGGCCTCGCTCTTGACGTCCTCAAGGCTGCGAACCAGGACGTTGAGGTCGCCAGGTTTGTTTCCTTGGGCCTTGTCGGCGAGCTTCTGAACGGCGGGCAACTGCGACGGGTCCCGAATGATGCTGGTGACGGCCCATGAGCGCTGCAGGAGGAGAGGGGTGAGGTACTGAGCCACCTTTCCGTGGCCACCGAGCAGGAGGACGTGATGCGGAGCCATGTTGTGTGGTCTTGGGGGTTACTCGAGATCTTGTTAGTAATTTTGCGATGATGATGATGATGAGGGGAAGAAGTTGCGATGCCACCCTGGTTTGGTGGATGGTTTGGTGGAGTAAGACAACATCATGAGGTGTGGAGATGAGGGGGTGCTGCATATTGCGTGCCGCGGCCCCTCTCCACCTTTGTCGATGACGACACAACTCATCAATTCGCCGATCTTGGCTCATATCACGTTCATCAACCTGTCCACGGATTCGGATTGGGGCGCGACGATGTTGTCATTTATACACTGTCCGGACTCAATCCTTAAGAAAGTAGCTCCCAACTCTATCATCTTCGCAACCCTGGGCTCTCTCACAGGCACACAAACCCACTAGCAATATCTACAACATGAAGTGAACCATAGATTCATCACCCCTTCTCAAAACCTCTACTCTACTTGCAGTAAGGGGTGCCATTGATCTTCACACAGTTGCACCGAGCAATGAGCTGCACACACGTCATATCAGCCTCTCATACTCCCACCAACCCACCAAGTAAACTCACATGAATATGGTTATCAGTGCCGCACTGCCCAAGATACGAAAACTTGTCATTCGGGTTGGCAATGTTGGCGAAGCAGCCGTAGTCGCCGGCCTTGTATCCGGGGTTGCAGATGCCGTAGGTCTGGCGGGCCGAGATGGGCGCCTCAATCTCGACGGGCACGGCCGTGAGGGAGAAGTCGGGGTCAGCGGCGGGGGCGGGGGCGGCGGCCACGAGGGAGGCTAGGGCGGCGAGGGTGATGAGGAACTGCATTTTAGCGGCTGGTTGATGGTGGTGGGTTTGTTGGGGAGTGGTAGTGAGGAATGAATGAGTGATGCTGGTGAGGGTGGATGGATGAGCTGTTTGCTGGGCTTTGGGGTGGCTTATATACTTTACCTTCCTGGGTGTCTGGAGTTGCTGTCTTCCACCCGGTAGGCCATGTAACCTTGGAAGGTATCCTCAATCGCTGTTTTCTCTCCAGTGCTGTAATCGAAGACCGTTGCATGCCATCCAATCACCCCTAAACGTGTCCTCCTCGGGTCAGCAGAAGGAGGAAGCAATGGAATCCTTTGCATCAGCTCCGAGGTTGCCGGTGAGGCATTCCTCTGTCCGTCTCGATTGTTTTGCCCGCATCCGTTACTGGTGCTCAATAAGGAACTGGGGTAGGTTGTAGTTTGAGTGGAGGTCGCTAAGGGGAAACTACAATGTTGAGTGAGGCTGTGCCGTCTTCTGTTCTAGTGGCCTTGGCATTCATTTAAAGCACGATCCTGACAGTCCTTTTGCAGAGGATGTCACCTTAGCATTGAACTGACAGTTGATTTGCTTGGTGTTTACAGTGGAGTGGCACGCCATGGCATGAGACGGTCAAATCCTTCACGCGTCTAAGGATTCCGACGGGGTGTTCGGGCACGAAAATTGCATCTGCTGCAACGTGACCCGGAAGGATCTCACAACTTCAGCCATGCCGCTGTTTTTCGGTGTCTCGTTTCGCTTACCAGGCTGCCACAAAAGCTTCTCCCCACGTGCGCGGCACAAAAATGTCGAGATTCTGTAGAGAAACTGTTATTTCGGGCTCGGACTCTCGCACAAGCTCAGAGTCCACTGCATCCAACGTGCCGCACGTCCCCGAGGGAGCCCGAGCATCTCTGCTCCTGTCCTGAGAACCTCTAGTTCGCTATTATTTACCTCCGAAACCCCAAGCTGTAAGCCCTACAATCGCTGCCGCAGAACTGGTTCAAGCTGGTCGTAGTAAGTGCTGTCTAGGTTTAGCGTTATCCAATTACATAATAACTCCAGCTCCCTAGGTATTTAGTCTCTCCTGACTACAGCTTCCTGGCCACAGCTTGATCATTTGCCTTAGAACTTAGGGCACTGTCGATGTGTGGCGGGAAAACAGGCTGAGGTTCGATGTTTACCTGCCATGCCACAGTAATTGAATGGTTATTCGAGTTATTACTTCAAGTTGATGAATACCTAACTTCACGTCTGAATTCGTAGTTCTCATCCATAAACACACCAAGCCGCCTCACTTCGTCTCGGAACCGGAAAGAAAGCCCTCGCCGGTGTAGGCCCGTGGCTCCGGGCTTTTCACCAACCCGCCTTCCTCGTGGTTTCTTTTCTCTTTACGCCGAGAACTGAAACCCCCA
>Ga0247780_1000849_pt1 | contig 23811 bp, 37 predicted proteins | sample UWRJL079202R5_FD_179927 | JGI IMG/M metagenome (GOLD analysis project Ga0247780, IMG submission 179927) | Plant litter microbial communities from Arlington Agricultural Research Station in Wisconsin, United States - UWRJ-L079-202R-5 | ecosystem: Environmental > Terrestrial > Plant litter >... | reverse complement strand
ATGAGATGGAGGGAGGGGTTGATGAAGTTTCAGGTGTTTTGTTTGGGATGGGAAACATGGAGGGGGGTGAGGAAGTGGATTCCGGGGGTGGAAGGGGAAGAGGGGGAAGAGGGGGAAGGCTGTTGTTGCCGCGGGAGGGGTATTGTGGGGTTTGGGTTGTTGGTTATGATGGATATTCGAGTGGGGTTTGTGGGGGCTGTGGTGATGATTGTTGCGATGTTGAGATGGGCTTGGAGTGAAGGCAGTTGGGAAACGAGGATGGGAGATAAAGGTGCTCGTTTGCCTTTGTCCCTTGTTACGGCTCCTCCCAGTGACGAGTGCCACGCTGGTTGTGTCACTTTTTGTTCATCGCTAGCAGCGACCTGACTTGATACCATGGGGGTTAGGGTCTGATGTGATGTGAGGATATTCGAGTGCAAGAGAATACGGTGATGGAGTTCTTCAAGTTGAACTACAAGGGCGGGGTATTTCGCTTGGGGGCAGGGGGGTCCGAATCAGGGGTAAAGTCATCACCGAGAAATCCCTCCTACGAGACTAGTTGAAGGTCAACTACCAAAGCGTACGAGAGTTGTTCGTTCTACGGGTTGATGACTCGAGGAAGGAGAATGTGGATTGGTGGAACAAAAGATATCGCTCTCCAACATACCAATAGTACAGACTCGAGACCGACCCTTCCGGAAAGATCTCTTGGATGAAGGAGGACGGCTGGAAGACAGAGTACCACGCTTCAGAGGAAAACGACGATGACTTTGAGGTGTGGGACAAGTTGAACGAGTTGGGGCATGAAGCGTTCACCCACTTAACAGAATCATTTGGCTACCATGGTTTTAAAAGACTAGAGGTGTACAAGGCCCGGATAGTCGTCAAATAAATAGAGCTCGAGACAGCAGCAAAGGTCAGCGAGGGTGTTCCCGTTTCTGCGCTTCTTCGCAGGGCGTTGGGGAACTTCCAGGCCGTCTGGGACTTGGCTGGAGTTAGAGCGCCAAATGGATCACATAAAGCGGTGGCCAAGAGGACTTGGTTGAACTGAAAGGGGCTGGCGAAGATGTCGTGAAGGAAATACCGGAACAGTGGGCCGGTGATTTGTTGGAGTCGATGGCCGTGGAGGCAAAGAAGAGATCAGAGGAGCAGGCAAAGAGAAAAGAAAGGTATGAAAAGATGGTCGGTGATATGGCCAATGTTTTCTTTACTCACGGACTCGGCACAGAGGAAGAGGCCATGCAATGTCTTGTGCTGGTGTTTCGGCCATTCTTGGCGGGCTATGATTCCTTGGTGTACATGGGCGAAATGGGGTCCCTTGTGCAGCACAGCTTATGCAAAACCCCCGCTGATAAGGATAGGCGTCACTTTCGGCCGCCAAAGAAACCCGAGATGGTGATCATCCCTGCCAGGTCCAAGTGTTGTCTCTCGGTTCAACAGACGATCGCAGCTGCCAAACTTCGGCTATTCACACGCTAGATAACAACCAAGGGCGCGGGCCGGATAGCGAACATTAACTGAAGGAAAAAGGGGTCAATTCTCAGTACAAATGCTGACATTTCGCCACACTCGCAGTTGATAGGTCTTCGGCAGCAAACCAACTGAGTAGGTTCAGCGCAAACTCGTGGCATCCAAAATGGACATGCAGTATTCCTCGGTCTTGGACCCATCCAGCCTAGGCGACCTGCAAGGTCTCTGCAATGGACTCGAAATACGACTGCACAACGACCACCAAGTCGAGGACTTGGCAATCATCAGGGCCCACGAAGACTGGGAGGAAAACGTTGGTCCCATCGGCGACTTCAAGGGGATCATGCACCCACGGCACAGTCTTGTGTCCGTCTGCATGCCCGGATGCTTGCCAGAGCGGTTGGACATTGTTGCCTATGCCAACGAGTTTGGATTTTTCCACGACGATCTGTTTGAGGATGCGGAGCACGAGAAGGTAAGTACTCCCATCAAAGAAAAAAACGACTCTGGAGCAAGACCTAACCTCGGCCAGGGAGAGGCGTCTCTGCAGGATGTCCTCGAGGGATTCCAGACCGTCGAGCAGTCTTCTGATCAAAGGCGCTCTGGTAAGACACGACTTCAATCGGCGTTGATTCTCAAAATGCTTTCCATCGACCGCGAGAGGGCACTTACGGTGGTGAAGTTGTGGAAGGAGTACCTTGCGTCCGGTGGAGGAGCAGGCGACGTCGAGTTTGACAAGTTGGACGATTACATCGAGTATCGCATCCAGGACATTGGCACGACGTAAGTCAAACTCACTGGAAATATCAACCGCAACACGGCTGACCAATCCAGTATTTGGACCGGATTCGTCACATTTGGGTGCGCCATTACCATTCCAGAGCACGAGCAGGGTCTCTACCGAGACCTCTGCCGTTATTCGTGGATCGCATCGGCCATGACAAACGACTTGTGCTCTTGGGACAAAGAACGACGCTTTGCCACCGAAAACAACAAGTTGTACGTCTCTAACGCCATCTGGGTCATCATGCAGGAGCGCTCGGTCGGACTTGAAGATGCAAAAGAAGTTTGCCGGGCTCTCATTCGCAAAAACATCGAGAAGCATCTCGATGTCGTCAAGAATGCAAAGGATGGCAGCCAGTACTCGCCGGATCTTGTGCGGTTTTTGGACGCCATGACCTACACCATCAGCGGGAATGTTGCCTGGAGCATGTCCTGCCCACGATACAACATTGACGCGCAGTACAGTCCCCAGCAGCAGGAGTGGATGGCCAACGGGATACCTGATCATCTCCGGAGGGAGAAGCGTACCAGGCCTCTAAAAGCACAACCACGGTGTACTCCACTAATACAGGCCGCCGACGCAAGCATAAGCAACAGTGAGTCTGCCAGCAGCGACAGCAGTAGTAGCAGTACCACGCCGACGACCCCGTCAGAATTGTGCTTTTCCACCGACCGGGACGTCTTCCTTGATCGGCATCTTTCGCCTTTGAGTCGTGAGGTTAGTGGCGTCCCCTTTCCCTTCCCATTCTCTCAATTTCAGACGCCGATGGTGAAGCCCGTGCTAATTCTCCCAGATCATCGACGGTCCGTCAAGTTACATCGCTTCACTCCCCGGCAAGGGAATTCGCAACACCATCGCCGACGCCCTGAATGTGTGGTATTCTGTTCCAGAATCCACTGTTACCGTCATCAAACGCATCGTCGATCAGCTTCATCGCGCCTCCTTGATGCTGGACGACATCCAGGACGGGTCACGGCTTCGCCGGGGGAAGCCTGCAACACACACTGTGTTTGGAGTTGGTCAGACGATCAACTCTTCCAGCTACGGGGTATGCGGGGCGATGCAAGAAGCTCTCAAGTTGGGGAATACCGAATGTGCTCGCATTGTTGTTGGTATGTCCATCCACCCTACACCACACGGCGGCGCGAGATCATATCTGACAGTTCTTGATGCAGAGGAGTCGGAGCGTCTTTACGTTGGTCAGAGCCATGACTTGCACTGGACGGCGAATTTAATCTGTCCTTCAGTTGGGGAGTACATCCGAGCTCTGGATGATAGTGAGTATTGTCTGAGGGAGGGACAACTTGAACAAAGCAAATGACTGACTCATTTCGCAGAAACAGGAGGACTCGTCCGCATGCTCGCGCGGCTGCTCGAGGCAACCTCGCCGTTGACACACAAGCCGAATCTTCACTCGCTCATCACCATGCTCGGCCGAGCATATGCACTGCGAGACGATTACATGAATCTTGCCTCGACCGAGTATACCCAAACGAAAGGGTTTTGCGAAGACCTCGACGAGGGAAAGTACTCGCTTCCTGTCATTCACGCCCTCCAAAATCTTCCTGGGCCGCGGGCGCTCATTCTCTCCAACATGTTGACGCAAAGACGCGTGAGCGGGAAGGCGTCACCGGACCACAAGCAGTTGATTCTGGATATGCTGAGCGAAGCGGGAAGCGTTGCGCACACTCTAGACGTCGTGCGCCTCCTCCAGGACGAGGTCGACCGGGAAATCGAGGTAGTTGAGAGGCAAACCGGCATGGAAAATCTCCAGCTTCGGGCCGTGATTGAGTTAATCCGAGTTTGATAGCAAAACCATTTGATCCAACGCAATGCCAAGGATTAGGGCTGACAATCCTCATCCATCCCATGAAGCTGCTAGACGCCAAATCTGAAACACAGGGCGTCTGAGCAACCCCTGTGCAACTCGGGGGGGCTCCTTCCCAGCCAATCAACCTGCCGCCTGTCATGCACCCCTCCCGCGCCCTCCTTCGCCGCCTTTTTGTTTGCTCCTGCCGCTGCCAGTGCCAAAACCAAACCACCACCACATCACTTCCAAGTCAATCTCGGCGCGCATCGCCATCATCACCACTGCAGCTCATCTCACTCCATCGCCAAAATGCGCACCCCAACCGCGCCGCTCTTCCTCGTGGCAGCCCTCGCCGCCCCCGCGACCGCCCAAAACCCCAACCGCGTCACAACATCCTACACCGACCCCCTCACATCCATTACCTTTCAATCCTTCACCACCACCACCGGCTACCGCTTCGGCCTAGTCCTCCCCCCTTCCTCATCCTCTGCCGACCCCATAATCCAGCTGATCTCCCCGCTCTCCGCCTCCGGCGCCGGCTGGGCCGCAATCGACTTCGGCGCAAGCATGGTCGGGCCGCTGCAGATCGCCGCCTGGCCGAAAGGTGACGCTGCCAAAAGCGTGATGATTGCCCCGCGGGTGTCGACAGGGTATCGCACAGACGACACCAAGCCGTACACCGCCAGCGCTATCACCCTGACGCCCATAGCGAAGGGGACGCTTGTGAACAGTACCCATCTGACTGCGACGTTTGTTTGTGGGGGGTGCGCGGGGAGGAAAGAGTCGTTTGATCCCTCTTCTGCGTCGACAGCGCAGTTTAGCTACGCTTATTCGCTTGTTGCGGTCGATGAGCCTGGGAGTGCGGACACGAGATTGTCGGATCATACGTCGCTGGGGGAGCTGTATGGGGCTTTTGGGGTTGACATCGCGGCGGCAAGGTCGAGTGACTATGCCAAGTTTGCGGAGCTGGCTAGTGCAGGGGGGGAGCAACCGAAGCCGACCGGGACGGAGGGGAGTGCACCGCCGGCGGGGACGTCGGCTGCTGCGGGGGCGGGTGCTGGTGCGGGAGGAGGAGGACATGGGTCGGAGGCGTTTGATCCGGATTATAACAAGTTGTCGGCGGGGGCGGTGGTGGCGTTGGCGTTTGCGGGTGTGTTGTATGTGCTGCAGGCGTTTTCGGTGTTTTGAGGGCCGGTTGTAAAGGGGTGAGGGAGGAGAGGCGATTGGGGCTTGCGGTGCGAGTTCCGGCTGCCGTAGGAAGGAAGGACTGCGGCGAAAGGAAGATTTTTCTTTTCTGTACATATTTGACATGGCGTGGCTGGATTAGAAACAGAACGTTAAGCACATCCCGGGGTCTGGCTAGATGGCGATCAATTTCTTGAAGCACAACATGGAATATATGTCTTGCGTATCGGAAAGTGGGATGATTCCTCCCAATGTGAACTTAGTACTCACCCAACCAACAGAACTCAGCTGGATATAACCAACCATTTCATTACTCAACCTCTGCCCACCTCGCCTCCAACCTCGCAACCTCCTCCTCACTCAAACCCTTTCCATCCCCAGCCACAGCCTCAGCCCACAACGCATCCGCCTCCCCCTCCTCCCTTTCCGCGACAACTCCATTCCACGAGGAATGAACCCCCCCACTCTCCGTCCAATACTCTTCCCTCTTCTCCTCCCCCAAGCTCCCCATCCCCGCATATCCCTCCATCACCCTGTTTGCTCCCGCCGACGCCATCATGATCTCCGCTTTTGCCTGCGCCAATTCTCTCTCCGCCTTCCCCTTCTGTCGCTGCTGCAAAAGCACACCAACCGTCTCCCCCCAAATAACCCCCCTCTCCCGGCAAGCAGTAAGAAACCCCTCCACATCACCCGTCTTGCAGGCAGAGAGATAGCGCTCGCGCTGCCGAGGGGAGTACATGTCGCAAGTGCAGGCCGAGGCCTCAAAGATGCCTTGCAGCGGCATGGTTGATGCCAGTTTGGTGTCCGCTGCGAAGGAAGAAAAGCAGGAGGGGCAGATAGTGCAGTCCGGCCAGCCGTGCCAGTTGCTGTTGGGCAGGGGGGTGGGGCCTTGGCATTTGGTAATAGGGGGGGAGGCGGTGGATGGCTGGGGAGGAGGTTGAGTGGGATGGTCGGCTTGAGCGAGAATGGAGTCCATTTTGGCTTGGAAGTCGGCGAGGATGGAGTCGCCGGTTGAGAGCTCGAGGGAGGGGAGGGACGGCGGGTCGGAGGTTGAGTGGTGGTTTGACATGTTGCTAGTGTTAGTGCCGTCGGGCGATTGGTTGGCTGTCCTGAGCTTGGCTGTGCGATGCAAAAATCTGGGCTGGTAGGTGGTTGAGGAGATATTCGTGGTTGAGGTTTGAGGGGAGTTGGAGAAGAGAAAAAGCGGTCAAAATTGCATGACGCTTTGGTGACACAACGTCACCCACACAGCTGAGGGCAGGTGCCAAGGCAACATCGACCTATTGACAGCGAGCAGCAAGGGTTGGGCTATTTGAGGTATCATTGGGCACTCTCGCTCCACCGGCGTCTGTTTGGTGCCAAATCCTGTTCAAGCAAATTCGTGGGTATCTTGGAGTGGTGTTGCAACACAATTCATTTTAGTAGACAGGATAAGATTGCCCAAGTACATGTAACGACTGAATCCGTAGCTCGAGGCTCGGTCAACACCCTCCAGCATTGTCACCCATCAGGGCGACTCCTTGTCGAATTCGTAACCACTCACTCGGCCGGTCGAGGGGCGGCTGTGGGACGGGGAGCGCCAGTCGGGCGAGGTGCACCACTGGGACGCGGAGCACCGCTGGGACGCGGAGCACCGCTGGGACGCGGAGCACCGCTGGGCCGAGGGGCGCCACTGGGACGGGGAGCGCCGGTGGGACGCGCACCAGTGGGACGAGGGGCACCAGTAGGACGCGGAGCACCAGTGGGCCTCGCACCGCCAGTCTTAGTGCCCTTACCCTTGCCCTTGCCCTTGCCCTTTCCCTTTCCCTCTTTGTTGACGCTGGGCAAGTCGTCCTGGCGGCGGGCTACCTCGGAATCCGCCTCGCCATCTGCGCCCTCACCCTTGCCCTTGCGTTCGGGGGCACCCTCACCCTTGCCCTTGCGCTCAGGGGCTCCGGGTCCTCCAGCGGGGGGACCGCCGGCACCTTCGGTTGGCGGACCACCCTTGCCTTTGCGGCCTTCGCCTTTTCCCTTGCGCTCAGGGGCACCCTCGCCCTTGCCCTTGCGTTCTTCTCCTCCTTTTCCCTTACGCTCCTCACCTCCCTCGCCTTTGCCCTTTCTCTCAGGGGCACCCTCACCCTTGCCCTTGCGGCCCTCTCCCTTACCCTTGCGCTCGTGCTCGCCGCGGTCCGGCTTGGGCTCGACAACTTGAACTTGACGGGCTTGGATCGGGGCGATCACCTCGGGAGCGCGCTTGCCGATGGATTCATCGCGCTGGAGATGAGAGCAGGGATGTCAGTGAGGCACTATGGATGAACGCAGGGAAAGTTGGGTTGATAGGTAGGTGGTTGGTGGTCAAGGGGCTCAAGGGGTTGGGGAAAACAACAAGAGTTGTTTGCTCGGGTATATGAGTGAGTACAGTACCTCGACAATGCCATTTCGGGCCTCTGCTGGGAAGGCAGCTGCGAGGACTCCAGGGAGGAGGAGGAGGGTGGCGATGAAGGACTTCATGGCGGCTGGTTGACTGGCTGGTTGACTGGCTGGCTGTCAGGGTTTGGTGGTTGCAGTAGAGGTGGCTGCCAGAGGGGATCGTGGCACTGTTTGAGAGGAGGCTGTCTGATGCTTTATACACGCTGGGAGCGTCGCCTTGTGAGCACTAGATAGTCAATATCTGATCGGTCGGGAGTTGCAAGGCCGGTAGTGGGTGGTTCACAATACACCTGAGGACTATCCTCACACACTTCTTAGCGGGCCGACGACGGTGAGACACGCCTATTCACTGAATTTGCTACATGAATAATATCCAAATTACCTCGCTAGCACCACCGCCCGGTTGGGTCTTGTCCTTAGCTCGGGCCTCTTATGATAGCCCCAGACCACGCCAGAAAAACGCACAGGCTTCCAGAAGCAATCTAGCAGGGCACCCACTCTTGCAAGAACCCCCTCACGGCCTGACGGGATGTGGGAGCACAACCCGCATCACGACGACCCGGTTAATATCTGCCCTAAACCGGTCTCCTGCTTCGGATGAGAAGCCACCGGATTGGTGTGGCGTCATGATGTTGGCGGAGGCCGGGACGAGTGTCTCCGGGCAGAAGAGTGTCAAGAAGGGCATGAAAGCCGCGATGGCGTCAGCTATCTTGCGTTCTGGCTGACGTAGGTCCCAGTTAGAAATAAAGAGCCAAGCATTTTGTTTTTATACATTTCTCGCGGTCACGGACCACTATGCGTAAGATCACTGGCTCTCCACGAGCCCTAACAGTGAATGTCATCCGGCGTTACCGCAGGGCTCGGGGCACTCAGTTGGTAGGTGTCTGCATGTATCGCCTCTGGACCACTCATCGTAGTAGTTCCGCTTCGCTCCCTGTGTTACCCAGCTCATGACAACAAAAGAGCATACAGGCCCAGCATACTAGACTTGCCCCAGATTGTTATCCTCAGCGGAAATATCTCAACAGACACGCGTCGCCGCGCCCCTCTGTCTTTATTATCGTCATCTATCATCTTGGCTACATGACACGGGGCAGGAAGCCTGAGTGTTGTTACCCGGAGACGGGGACCTTGGCAACGTTGCATATTTGACCCGCAAACCAGGAGCTCGGCGGCTATTTGTACCTATGCAATGCTGAGGAAGCCAAAGCTTGAACTGCAGAATTGTCAGCCAGTCATGGTGACTGCCGCTTGGTAACAACGGGTTCTTAGTGCGGGGGTTCAATCCGGGGTAAAACTATGTTGCAATATAAATCTTACCTGACAGAGGACCACCTAGCCCCAAACGGGGGTTGCACGAGGCGTGCGTGGCGCGTGTCATGGGCTGGATCAACCCAAGCGAGGTCTAGATCAACCGGTCGGTATAAGTCAGAAAGTATAACCGAAACAAGGCTGGAATATTGAGTGCTAATGCCGATGACGGCAGAACAATGGGTGGTGCCGTGCTCAAATGCAGACCGTGTTTCCAAGAATAGACGATGGGACGCCCACATCCCGGGTTGTTGTGCATTTTGCTGGTGCGATACAACCTGGGCTCTGAACGCATTGTTGACATCGCTACATGCATAAGGTATCCAATTTGACTTCTATTCAGCACCTGGTTTACTTGCTCCAAAAAAGAGACTGCGGGTCGTGGATTCAAGACATGAATTTGTATTTGCATTCAGGTCCCTCCCTGCGTTGAGCAACATTCAGGGACGAAACGAAGCATTTGACGGTTCGATGATGGCTGTTGATCAAGTGTGGCCCCTCCCGCCTTCGGTCATATTATTGGACCCCGCCTTCGCTTCTCCCATACACAACTTCCCTTTTTCTGTTTGCACTTTCCAATATCTGTCGCCACATTGCCCATTGCGTCGCACGTCGGCCGACCACCCGTCCAAGTGTTGTTTACAATAGGACGAACAACCAACCACCTGATTACGCGTCACCCCCTCAGCAACCATCCCAGAGCAAAGCCAAGCCCGTCGACCCAAGCGACTTAGACCAGCGGCACGATGAGAATTGTCACATACGACCATAGGTACTGGAAAATTCGGGATCCCGTCTGCTCTCCCATAGACAAGCCAGTAACCGCCAGACTAGTAGTTGGGTCGGTGACGACCAGCGAATCCCTGGTGTTGTATGTTTTTTGTTCCTCTGCTCTTGTGGGACGATGTCTCTGCAACGTGCCATGGAAACCAAGATTTTCTCCCAATCATTTCTCGGAACTAATGTGGACTCCTGTCTTCACCGACCGAATGGCCCGGATGGGGGTATTCCGTTGGCGGATGACATGTGCATGTACCAGCCGACTCATATGTCTGATTGAGGGTTCTCCCTCTTTTTCTCTCCCCGTTTCTGACGAGTGTTGCTTCTGGTACGGACGACCCAACCCTAACGGAAGCCAACGCGGATCCTCACCTGTACTCTGACGTCCAAGCACCGGCCGGAACTTCCGCCCTGGAGGGAACAACATGCATTGCATTCCGTCAACGCCTATGACGATAGCATGAAATCACGCCATCGTGCCAAATTGCCGCAAAGGCGAGACGTGCACGTCTGAACCAAGGTAAGTATCCCATTGGGCAGCATTAAAGCCCCGAGTCTGTCATCCCGGTGTTGGCTGGATAGCGGTGAATATCGAAGGCACCTAAACAACGGTCGCGTCAGCGCATCGGATTGGCTGCAGATACATCACATCCATCACCCGGACTCTGAGACAACACCGGTGATGGGCCAATGAAACTACGCAAAACAAAGGCACCATTCGTGCCAGAATCCACCCAGTCCTAGAACTGACGCAAGTTCGGTGGCGTTGCTAGTGCTGCGCTTGGCGCTCCTCGTCCAGCTGGCAGTCCGAATAGGGGCTTGTACATATCCGTCATCTCACGGGTAGGCACGTCCGCAATATTTGCATCTGTCAGTCCGTAGTGTCCGGTTCGAGGGCAACTTCAAAGCTTCACACGGAGTGAAGAGGCGTCGCCGGTGTGGTTGAATTTAGCTGAATCTCAACTGCAGGATGCTCTCATGTCGATGTGGCGAAATCAATTTGATGGCATCATCGAGTGCCTCTGCAAGATATGGCGTGAGAGAAACGAGATAGTTGAGGCAGTGCATCCAGACCGGTGAAAGACTACCCGACAGAGAAACCTGGATTTGGTGGTCATCACCGGAGACGTTCCTTATGGTAAATAGCATCGCCCGGATCTCTGTTTCTCGCAATTTTCTTTGCCAACAACCAACACAAACAGCACAGCCCTGTCTTGCCTCACAACATTCAGCAACCAATCCAAAACCCTCAACTCATCATCGTAGGCATCCCTTCCCCTCTCATCTCTACTAACCACCGCCGTCGCCGCCATCTCCGCCGACGGCCTCCGCGTCAACCGCTATGATCGCGCCACCCGCAAGTGGTCCCAAATCGGCAACGCCACCTCGACCCTGTACGGCGGCGGCTTCACCCTGCTGGGCATCAACCCGGCCAACGCCGACGTCAGCACGTGGACCAAGCGCAACTATCTTGCACCTAGTTTAATAAAAGTCAACCGCCGATGGATTATCTGTTTTTTCTATTAATACAGAGTTTGGTGAACAGGGAACGCGACGAAGTGCGTCGTAGAACAACGCCCTTAGACCGCCTATCATGAACTCCGCTAGGTAGGAAAGGCTACTGATTTGATAACAACTTATAGGTAAATCTCCTAGCCGTGGTTCCGTGTAGATTTAAGCACATCTCTTGAGTCCTCAGGGTTTCCAAATTTCATACATAATTTAATTAACAAACACCAGCATATCTACCATGCTAACAAGTAGGTCCAAACAAGACTCGTAACAAAGGAAAACTGACCATGTTTTACATTAGGGACTAGAGCCAACTAAAACATCTGAATTGGTCTGGATGACAGAAATCCAACCCTTTAAAAGATCCTTCAATTGCTTCAGATCATCCGCACCCGACATATCTACAACAAAACTGGCTGCGCAGGCAGCCAACTCTCCGGTCCCAAGCGGACCATGCATCCAAGACTTCGTCGATAAGTCATATGTACTCACGCAAGTTGGCAGATTCGTCAACATAAAGGGCAGCTCTCGATGGGCTAGTCGTATTATCGCCCTGACGCGTGTACTTTGTCATGGCTAACCCGGCGCCCGGGTTCGGAGCGACCTGCAGGCCCGTCAAGTCGTTAAAAGCAGTGGCGTGCCACCGTCCGTCGCCTGCGACTAGGGTGCTGTTGAGGAGGCGCAATACTTGGTCTCTGTCCTCGTATAGGACAAGACTGATGTTCTGGCAACCACGTGAACACCCAAGGAATGTCGTTGCAAGCTGCGATCCCGCTGCCGGCGCTCCAAAGCCTTCGTCAGAGCCGGGCCTCCCAGAGATACTAAGTCTCCAGCCTTATTCATGTACCACACGACAAAGTACACGAGTAGCCCCTCAGTGCTGCGACTGGATCATCGGAATGCACGATGGAGAGTGAAGTTCCATTTCGGGGAATCAGGCGGCCTCTGGGGTCATCCCTTACATGGACGACAGTGAAGTTGGTGACGTTCCAGGCGTTGGTGGACGAGTTCCACTGGGAGAGCATGATGTCGCCGGTAGCGCCTTGGAATGCGACTCTGCGGACAATGTCCCGTTGCATGGTGAGACTCTATAACTAGTAAGCCATCCACGCATTCAGCAAGAAATTTTGAGCCAATTCTGAGTATGTCCGAGGGCCGGTGCAGGGTGGGGTCGGATTTGATCCGGCTTTGTTGTGTTCTCTTCGTTTTATATACTGAAGGATGCTCGTCGATAGGCAGATGGAACCAAACAACACGAGCAAGCCAAGCAGTCAGTCGCCATATTCCCAGCAAACATGTCGTACAGGATCACCCTGTTGGGGGTTCTGATGCCTATGTTGTCCTCCCACGCCTTGTTCATTATCGTCGCGAGAGTGTGCGCTTCCTCGGAGCTCTCCACAAGATGTAGCGCGTATTCGCGACCGGGCCAGCCAAGATCTGGTCGCGCGTGTCACCCATCGCATTCGATGTCAGTCTTAGTCCTGCGGTGCTCGAGACCATTTGGCCACTGACCCGGTGGACGGGCGGGCTGCCCGATGCCATGGTTGATCTGCTATTTGGCCAAGGACACGACACTCATCTCCAACCGCGCACCCATGTCACACGAGAGGCTGGCGAGCCACATCGACCCGAGGCCATGGAAGGAGGCGCTGGAGAACGAGAAAGCGGTTGTTGGAACTCTGAGCGTGGGCGAGAAGCTTGGAGTAGCAGTTCACAGCAGTATCTCTCACTGTGTTTTGAGTGCCCATCATGATCGTCTTTAAGTTTCGCAGATACTCGTGCGGGCCTCATATCGTGGACTTATAGCGGAACCACCCGAGTTACTCTGTTCCAACTGTGGTTCCAATCACGTGATGGTTGCCTTCGAGCGCCTGCAGAACCCCTGACCGCTGCAAGATAAATCCCCTCAACTCAGGAAGCGGAGAAACTGCAACAACCTCTGACCAGGGAGCCATGGAACCGCCGATCGCCAAAGACGAGCTGTGTCGGCGCTGCAAGGGCGTCGGGCTCGACCCGATCGAGTGGGAACGAAAGTTACAAAACAATCGGTCGACTTCCTATTATTCACCCACCCTGGGAACCTTGGGTGAGCTTCGAGCCCACAAAAGCTGCCCATTCTGCCGCTTGGTCCTCGCTGCCATCTCGCAGTTCGCCAAGCACCCGCAAGACTTCAACGAGTCGGATGAGGTTAGGCTCAATTGGTGCGTCGAACCGGCCGGATACAGTATCGAATGTGGCTTGTGGGTGGCGTCGGGCACCCGTCTCGCCTTTGCCCAGGCGGAGGAAGACGAAGCCGACGAGGGCGGCTCTGAGACCTCACAGCCCGAATTCACTCCGTACGACACCGAGCTCGCAATCCGGCGGGCCCGCATCGTGGAGGACGACGAGTTTCTTTATCCATTTTACGGATGCAACTGGCTGGAGAACTGCAAGGAGTACCACGGCAAGCAGTGTGCGCCTTTGCTGGATTACTTGTCTTACATTTTCCTCCACCCATCAGGCCGCGGCCGGGGACACGCATTCCGGCTCATCGACGTACGCGACCTGTGCATTGTCGAATTCGGCGCTATAGACGTTCTGCGCGGCGTGAAGCCCGAATACGCGGCCTTGAGCTACGTCTGGGGTGGCGTGTCAAGCCTGCAGCTCCTAAACGGAAACCGCGAGGAATTCAGACTGTCCGGCTTGAAATCGAGACGAGCCGAGATCCCCAAGACGGTCTTGGACGCCATCGAGCTCACGAGGGATATCGGATTGAATTACCTCTGGGTCGACGCGCTCTGTCTCATCCAGGACAACCCGCGGGACAAGGGGCTCGCCTTGCCTCTAATGCACCTTGTCTACGGCGGTGCCGAGATCACTATCATTGCCGCCGCAGGACCAGATGCAAACACGGGTTTGCCCGGCGTCAATGGCACACCGAGGCGCGGGAAGCAGATGGTCCAAGAGGTCCTGCCGGGAGTCAAGATGGCTGTGCTGAATGACTTAAACGACATGCTTCGGAAGTCCATTTACTCTACCCGCGGATGGACGTAAGTTCTACCACGTACCTACCGAGATGGGATGTACTTTGCTAATCGGCGTGACTTCTCAGCTTCCAGGAACAGCTTCTGGCCAACCGGACAATCGTATTTACTCCCGATGGGAGCGTCTTTTTCCGCTGCCTGCATTCGGTCTGGTCCGAGGACACAAACGACGACGAACGACCGACAGTGGTGACCTTTGAGCCCGATTACCTTTACATGGCTCTGAGCGAACAGGTCTCACCTGCTCTTGCCTACGACGGCTTGCTGCTGGACTACACAAAACGCTCGCTAACACGGGATTCTGACATTCTAAACGCCTTTGCTGGACTGCAGAGCCAGCTCGAGGATAGGTTTGGCGATGGCCCATTTCTAGACGGCATCCCGGCGGCGGCGCTCAACTTTTACATCATCTTCTCCGGCCATTTTGTTGTGCTCAAGCGGCGGGCCGGGTTTCCGAGCTGGTCTTGGGCTGGCTGGATCGGGGCCGTGAGGTTGGAGATACGTGGCAAGCTTCATGACTCCGAGTACGTCAAGAACTGGCTTGCCGCCGCGGCCTGGATTCGCTGGTTCAAGTCTTTAGCGTCGACCCGCCCGAAGCTTGAGCCGGTGTCGTCCTCAAATGTGAGCCGGAAAGCATTTGACAACAAATACTGCCCGGGACTCGACGCTGCGTTTACAACCCCGACGCTCGAGGGTCAACTCTCTGCGCCAGATTCACCAAGTGTGACCACGCTGCATTTCTGGACGGTTGCTGCTCAATTCATGATTTCCCGCATCGACGCTGCCCCCGTGGGCCGCGAGTTTGGCGAAAGGGGCATAATCGTGGACAGGGATGGTAGCGTCATTGGATCCGTCCATATTGACGATCATTTCATTGAACCGCAGACGATTGCGCAACCCTTCGACTTCATTGTGTTGTCGCAAGCTAATGAGACCCAGGGCGGCTCGGTTCTCGTGGATGAGAGACCTTATGTGGGACCGGGGTCCGAGGCTTGGGACCTGTATTGGGTCATGTTGGTAAAGTGGGATGACACCGGGACCGTGGCCGAGAGGCGCGGTATTGGACAAATCTACCAGAAGTCACTGGCATCCGGGTGCGAGCCCGGTCCCGTTTGGAAAGAGGTTATATTGGCATAGGTCGCTTTCCAATCTTATTTTCTTCAATGTGGGGCTCCTTCTCAGGATTAACAGTCTCTTCAGAAGGATACGCTCAGAGGCATAAGGGACACTTTGTTTCACAAGCCCTGACAACGCAGCCCCCATAATCCCCCAAATGCAAGGTCAAATTCACAACAACTTTAATTGACACGGTGTCACAACCATCCCCCATTATTGCATATTTAGTTATCGGGCCATCCTTCCCCTGACTCCTCGCACCCCGCCCTTCATGGTAGTACCCGCTAGGTCCAGTCAACTACCCGCCCAACACATTATTTCTCCTCTAAGGAAAAGAAAGGCGGGAACGGCAACATTATGGCAACGTCTCCAGATGATGATGGCGCTGCTGACGACCCCTTCTCACCCTTCCACGATGTCACCGATGCCGAATCTGACCCGGAAGCCCGGCTAATTACGGCCCGGGCCGTTATCCTGGGCGGTCTTTCCGGCGCCCTCGTCAATGCTGCCAACATCTACCTTGGTCTCAAGACCGGCTGGACCTCTTCAGCCAACATTCTTGGGGTAGGTTCGATTTTTAATGCTACCTTGCATCTTCCCCATTTTTTCTCCACGTTCTCCTTTTTATTCGAGAAACTGTTCGACAGCAACTAACATGATCGTCCTCGCCGCCCGTGATAGGCCATCATCGGCTTCTCCGTCCTCAAAAAATGGGACCCGGGATTTGGGCCGCACGAAAACAACATCGTCCAGACGGTCGCCACGGCGGCGGGCGGCATGTCGAATGTCTTCACATCGGCCATTCCTGCCCTCTATCAATTGGGACTAATGCAGACGCCCGTGAAGGATTTTCTGCGAATCGTCACCCTCACCGCAATCGGAGGGTACTTTGGATTGCTGTCCATTGCCCCGTTGCGTGGCTTTTTCATCCGAGATGTGGCCCGCGAGCTGAACCTCATCTTTCCTTCTTCTACTGCGACGGCTATCACGATTCGAAGCATGCACTCGGCTGCCAGCGGGGCCAAGACAGGGAGGGGGAGGATGAAGGGGATACTGCTGGCATTTGCTGCCGCTATGATGCTGAGGATTGTGTCGCAATATGCCGTGGGTGTATTTTGGGAGTGGCATCCCTTTGCTTGGCTTGTCCACGCCAACGTGTTTGCGACTGGGGCGGTTATGGCCGAGAGCTGGGGATGGGTCTTGGAGTGGTCCCCTGCCATGTTTGGATCGGGCATGATTGTCGACGCGAACGTTGCCATTTCATTCTTTCTTGGCTCTATCGTAGCCTGGTACGTCATCCCAAAAACTTACCTCCCGGGAAGATTTGGTGGTCTAATGACTTTCAGGGGCGTGTTGGGACCATATCTTGTTGCCAACGACCTTGCCTCTGGAGAATCCATCTCCAGAGAGCCACGGTGGACTGGGCTCATGTCGTATACATCCATGTCCACCAAGTTCGCAAATCCCTCGCATCCGAGCCCGAGATATTGGCTTCTGTGGCCAGGAGTGGCGACCATGTTGGCTGTTGCTTTTATAGAGATCGCATGCCAGTGGCGTGTCCTATGGGTCCTCGCTAAAAACTCGGTCGAAGCGGCGAGGTCCGCCGTATCTATGATGAGGGGCGACACTGACCGGCAATCATATGATTATACAGCGCTGGATGAGCAGGATGATGGTTCAGAGGGAAACCAGCAAATCGCAACAAAAATGTGGGCACCAGGACTTGTCGTCCTGGTAGTCCTTGGCTGCATTGCAACGAAACTGCAATTTGATATGGGAATCCTCGAGACTCTTTTGTCTCTGACACTTGCGTTTGTCTTGTCGTTGGTTGCCATACAAGCGACCGGCGCTACAGGTACGCATCCCCGTCAACAGCCAACACCGTCATCCATCTAACCATATTTCCAGACACAACTCCCTTGACCGCCGTCTCCAAAGTCTCCCAAGTTCTGCTTGGTGCAACGACAAAAGGCCCCTCCGATGTAGACGTAAGACACTCGCAGCAACTCAACCTCCTCGGGGGTGGTCTGGTTAGCATCGGGGCCAGCCAAGCATGCGACCTGATGGGCGACTTCCGAGTGGGCTTTCTCCTTAAGACGCCCACCCACTCGCAATACCTCGCGCAGCTGATCGGGACACTCATCGCCACGTTTGTAGCACCAGCCGTGTTTGTGCTGTTCAGCACGGCCTACCCCTGCATCATTGCCCCGGCCACTCCTGACTTGGAACCGGCGTCCCAACAACCGTCACGGTGTGAGTTTGCAGGACCATCAGTAGCCGCCTGGCGTGCTGTCGCCATTGCGGCAAGCGAGCCGGTCTCCCCCATCCCGGACTCGAGCAAGATCTTCTCGCTGTATCTCGCCGCCGCCGGGTCGGTGATGGTCCTTGTCAAGCATTTCGTGCTCCGGGAGCGGTACGGGCTGGCGTGGCTGCGTGCCTTGCAGCCAAACATGATGATCTTTGCCTTGGCTTTCACCCTGCCGTCGCCAAGATACGGTCTTACGATGGTGATGGGGGCTGCTGTGTCGTATGTGTGGCGGTGGAAGCGGCAGAAGGAGTGGGATCGATATGGGATGGCTGTTGCTGCTGGTTTGGTTGCTGGGGAGGGGATTGGTGGGACCGTCAATTGTGTTTTGTCTATCCTGGGAGTGGGCGGGCATCAATGGGGGACAAATGTTGGTTGTCCGCCAGGGGGGTGCTGAGAGAGAGTTGGATCAAGGCCTAGTAGAAATATAAAAACACGTCTTCAATATTTGAGATACGATGCAAATTGACAAGGGTGACGGACGGTGTAAATACGTGCAGGTAGATGGACATTCTCTTTATCTAATACCTAAGTGGCTGTCGAAAAAGCGGCTGCCAGCCAGTTTGCAAGCCTCTGATAAATGATGCGTTCCGCGTTATGAAACACAATGTCATGGCCCGAGTCCGGATATATAAACAAGTCGTAATTCGTAACCCGTTCCGAGTTCAACCTGTCAACAAGAGAAAACGTGTTCTGGATGTGGACATTGTCGTCGGCTGTGCCATGACTGATCATGAATCGTACAGTCTGGTTTAGTGCAGTCATGTTCGATATGGCAGCGGCTTTGTATCCTGCTTCATTGTGTTCTGGTGTGTGCATATGCCGTTCGGTGTGGATCGAATCTTCCTCCGGTTGTAAGCCCTGTTTGCAAAAAAGCAAAACAAAAAGATTCGGGGACGTACCATAGTATCTCCAATCCGTCACAGGGGCAACCGCCATGCCGTATTGGAAAGTCTCTCCCGCATCCATCTCTAATACCTTGAGCGTGAGGAATCCACCAAAGCTCCAGCCCCATACAGCCATGCGGTCGGCATCGACATAGCCCCGTCGCTTCCAGATATTTCCCACCGCAATTTGATCCAGAGCCTCGAAGTGCCCAATCCGGTCTCGGACTATGCACTGGAAACTTCGGCCATGAAAACCAGTACCCCTGCCGTCGACAGTTACAACAACGTAGCCCCGAGATGCAAGATATGTCTGGAAGTCCACCTTGAACTTGCAGTTCACCGTCTGGGAGCCAGGGCCGCCGTACATGTAGAAGATGGTTGGATACCGGCGTAATGAGTTGAAGCCAGGAGGCAAACGTTCTACCACTGAAAGCTCAAGTTGTCCAGAATCTCCGGGAACTGGAATCGTGTGATAAATCTCTTGGGGAAAGTCGTAGAGTTCTTGCGTGATGGTTTCTGCGAGATGGCTGTTTTCCTCGAGTTTGATATCGTCAACCACACCCCATGGTGATAATGTAACAAGAGACTGGAATGGGATTCCGCTGCCATGATAAGTCAAGATGGCGTGCTCTGCCCGAGGTGAAAAGTCAACGCCGTAATATGCCGGCTCCGATGACGACGGTAACGGTGCCACCTCCTTGAACTCTCGCCCGTCAAGCCCAACCGCGTAGAGAGTTCTCTCTGTTGGGGACCTGATGGTCGCTAGGAAGTAGACGGAATTGTGTTGCAGATCGACAGCGGCAGGCGCATCGACAACCTGCCACTTTCCCGACGTGAGGACAGTTGCAGGTTCGGAAGCGGCCGGGGGCGTGAAATATGCGAGGTGGTTGTAGCCGTCGTGGATGATGGTGTCGACATATCCGTCAGCGGGTCTTCCTCTGGAAGGGTCGGCAGGAATGGGTTTGGTCGACCGAGTTGTCTCGACCCAGCCGCCATCAAGGGCGCGGATATTCTCGGATCGAACAAGCGAGGAGGTTTTGGAGGGGACGTGGATACAAAAGACCTTGAGAACATCGCTTTCGCGATTTGTTTGCTTGACGAGAATCCGGTCCGAAGTCAGCCACAAGACGAGGAATATGACCCTCTCTGTGTCGGTAAATTCGTCGGGCATATCAACCTCAAAGTTTGAATCGGTGAAAGTGTCATACACACGAAGCGAGACAATCGGATTTGGCCACCCTGTTCTCGGATACCGTAGTGATTTTGTTGAAGGATACGTGTAAGTGGTTTGAGGGTCAGGGGCGACGAAGTACTGCATCGAATATTCGCCAACAGGCCGCTCGTCAGTTCGGAGAAATGCGATGTGGCGGCCATCTGGCGACCACCAAAATGCCGTGTTGTCCTCAAAGACCTCTTCTTCATACACCCAATCCGGGATCCCGTAGATAACATCGTTGTTGCCATCTTGCGTCATCGCAATGGACGTATCATCCACCAGCCTACGGAGGAACATGTTATTGCCTCTAACAAAGGCTACCGCATCTGCGCGCGGAGACCATCGCGCCAACTGGATTCTCTCAAATGGGACTTCCGAGTCCAGAGGCTGAGTTTTGTTGGACGCTAGATCGATGATCCAGTATAGGCCGGTGAACGAGTGTCGCCAGACTTTTGTTCTGTTGGACACTACCAGAACCCTTTGCAAGTCGGGACTCGGCCAAGCGTCCTCAATCCCTAGAGCTTGGCCCCCCTCCAGATCAATCTGCGGCTGGTCCACGAGAACTTGAGTGATGGGTATCTGATCCAAGTCTGAGTCTGAATGATTCCGTAGTGGGACACGGCGTGCTCTGAGAAAGGGACCACCAGCTGAACCGCCTGCTTGTACTTTTTGAATCAACCAAGTCTCCTCCTCGTCAGTGTTGCCAGAGTGGCCACGTGCAACGGTTTCCCACGAAAATGAAAGATGGTGTGGAGACCAGGCCCGATCAACAACCTCGTCGATCGATACTAGTCGCTTGTTCTTAGAGCCATCTGCACTTGCACTTGAACCAGGGTGTTGAAAAGTCAAGGAAGCTCCATGTCCGAGGGTAAGGAGGGCCACCAGTGCCCAGCCGGCTGCTAGTATTGAAGATGCGAGAAAGAGCACCCGAAGAGTACGATGACATTGTCGTCGGCGCCAACCTCCTAACAGGGAGTTCCCTGAATTTGCTGGCTCGTCGAAAATATTGACATCTTCAAGTTGTAACAGCCGGTCTGCTGAGAAGGATTCGGCACTTTCTTTTTGGGGCCTCAAAGGACTCATTGGGCGATATCGATGTGGTGCTGGCATGGAAGTGGACATGCTGGGCAGTTGCAAGTTCCAGTTGTCCCGGCAAGTGAGTGCTAGATCCCAGCAAATTTCGTATATTCAAAATGCCCTCCTGCCACAACCACCTACCTACCTGTAGAAACACTCAGTTCAAGTGTCGCCCATAGTCAGCTTCTCGGTTAGAACGATATCGCTCAACACTCTGGCTGAACCGCATATGAAAATACCAGGAAACGGAAGAGCGGGGCGCAGCATTGTCAGCATTTGACCGGTCTGGCTAATTCTTTCTTGTGCTACAGCGGTCGGGTGGTCTGTAGCACAAGGACGCATTAGCTTACGCAGCACTCTGAGGGAAGCTGTGGTCAAAATTCGGGTGTTGACAGTGCAGGACAAGGACGCGGGTGGGTGTGATTGCGAAGGATTCCATCGGCATGGTTTGTCCTGGCAATACGCGGGAATAAAGTTCCAACACGTTAGCAGCTGCCAATTTCAGCCACGACGCGGCCCGGATCGACCGGATCACTGGAGCCGGACCATCTGATAACTTTATTTCAATGCGCTAGCGCCAACCTGGCACACTTATCAGATCGTTTGAGCCGGGGGAAGGTACACTCGGTCAGCATGTCGTACAACACACCTCCGCGCACACTGTGCACAGTCAGTAACTCTAATTGGAAGCAATACGGCAAGGAATGAATGACGCGATTGCGACATGCGGGACTTGAATGCAAATGGGGGTGGGCCAGGGTCTGCGACATGAGTAGGGTTCCCAACATGTTCAAGGTACGTACCTGGTATCCTACCTACCGTGCGTGAGTCAAGGGGATGCCCAACTCTCAACGGCACTGCAACACCAAGGTCAGGGCATGCGTAAATATACCATATGCTGTAGAGTAACTATCTGTAGTGAAACCAATAATTTAACAGATTCAGGCTGGATCTACCCAGCAGGAGAGGTGCAGAATTCAGTTGCATCGCGGATGAAAGCAAGGGGAAATTTAAGGAGAGGAACGCCTAAAAGAATGAAAAGAAAGCCCAGGGGATCAATCTCCTGCGCCGCACCACCCGATCACTTGCTCTTTCCAGGCTCCCTCCCCAATGCTCTCAGCCTATCACCCCACAGCCAGAAAGCCAGGGGCACCGGCCCAACCAACACCAACCAGATGAAGCCAAGCAGGCTGTTCCCCCACCCGTAACCCAGTCTTTCGTACAGCTGCGGCGCAAAGATGGGAAACGCAAAGGCCAAGAGATTGGATAGCACGCGGGAGGCCGCATTGGCCGACGCGCCGTGCTCAGCGAACTCGTCGAGCTGGTAGGCAAACGTGGCCTGGCTGAAGACGAAACTGCCGAGGGTGAAGACAGCGGCGCCGGCATCGACCATGGTCCACTGCAAGCCGTGCTCGGCGGACCAGCCATACCAGAAGAGCCCTGCCGGCAGCAGGACCATGCCGGGCACCATCCACGGCGCCCGGAACTCGGGCCTCCCTTGCTTATCTGGAGACCGGTCCCGCAGCCGCTTGTATACCCAGTCCATTATGTGGCCGCCGAGCTGGGCGGCTGCCGTCGAGCCGATCGAGATAGAGATATAGTGGAGGCTGGCGTGGAACTCGGATTGGTGGTATCGGTCAATGTACAGGCTTGCGTATGTCGACAGCAGAAAGGCGTAGATGCCAAAGTCGAGAGCCATCAACACGGCAATCACCTGGATCACGGGACGCCGCAGGAGCAGACGAACCGGACGGGCCAGGGAAACGGACAGCCGAGTGGCCAAGCCAGGGCCGGGGGAACCCCCTGGCTGCCCCATCCTGATTTTGTGGGCCTTGCGGCGCAGGAGGACGGGCGTATACGATTCGCGGATGAACACGAGCCCTGTGAGAGTCACGGCTGCGTTGAAGATGCACATGATCCAAAAGATCCAAGGCCAGGCCACCAGCTGGGTGACGAGACCGCCAACGATGGGGCCGAGGGCGGGGCCGAGATAGGGGAGGAACGAGGCAATGGCTAGTGACTTGCCGCGGTCTTCTTCGCGGTACATGTCGGCCATGACGGGGCCCGTGAGCTTTTTTCTCTCAATCGCTGGTCAGTTGTCTGTCACAGGTCTGGCCTGGTCTGTCAGGGGGATCATGATTTCCCCCCCAAAAAGGAGACATACCGTGATGCCCGCGCTGGCTCCGGCACCCGTCATCAGGCGTCCGACAATCATGAGGGTCTTTGAATTTCCGACCGGACAGAGCGCATTCCACAGGATATACCAGGCATTCGCAAAAAGCCAAACTTGCTTACGGCCGCTCGTTTCAGCCCAGGCCGCAATCAGAAATGGCGCAAAGGCCATGCCCAGAAAGTACGTCGAGAAGATGATCTGCGATGTCGAAGGGCTAATGTCCAGGTCATGCTGAATGTCACCAAGAGCGGCGGCGATCATGCTTGCCGACATGAGGGTGATGAGTTGGCCGAACGAGAAGATGACGCCAATAGAGACCTTGCGGAATGAAGGCCAATTATACGGGTCATCGGGATCGTTGGGGCCTTCCCAGCTGACCTAGGCGAGTGCAGTGTTGATTAATTCATGTATTGACAAGAAACAGGCCGACGAAATGTAATCCGGACTCACCCCGTAGTCGTCCTTCAACTTTTCCAGCCGGGCCTGGACCTCTGTCTCACGAGCGATCACATCACCCGACTCGACCGCCGCTTCCTCGGGGACTATCGCTTCGAGGACTGTCTTCTCTTTGGGCGGAGACTCTGGGTGGGGACCCGGAGTGTTTTCTACCTTGCGAGACATGATACACAGCTGCTGTTCAAATGATACAACGGGCAGCTCAGGTGAGACTCATGTGTTGAAGGAATTCAAGCTTTTGAGTTTTCTCGGTTGGTATCGACGTCCCGGTTTGCTGCCAGTTTCAAGATTGTGGCGCCCGCAGCCCATATGTACCAC
>Ga0247780_1000848_pt1 | contig 23830 bp, 26 predicted proteins | sample UWRJL079202R5_FD_179927 | JGI IMG/M metagenome (GOLD analysis project Ga0247780, IMG submission 179927) | Plant litter microbial communities from Arlington Agricultural Research Station in Wisconsin, United States - UWRJ-L079-202R-5 | ecosystem: Environmental > Terrestrial > Plant litter >... | reverse complement strand
CACGTCGTAGGTGGCATTTAGATGTGTTTGCGACATTGTGTGCCGCTGCGGAAGAAAGATTGCGGGGAGTGTTCTAGGGTGTCACACCTGCTTGTTCGGGGGGCTTTTTGCTAGCTGGAACGTTGTCACGGTTAGCTGGACCTTCCCAGCAGATGCCGGCCGATTCGCTCCTGCCGGAGGCGATAATCAGAAGACAACAGAGAACCACAGGTCAATCAACCCCTCAGCTTGGCAATTTTTGTCGATTCCGAGATCACGAGTACCCCCAACGCCACCGCTGGAGAGTGCCGCATCGTAAACGTTAGGGCGGACTGTCGCCTGCCACCTGCATCCAGGCGGCCAATGAAGTGCTGTTGGAGTCGATTCTCATTTGCAAGGATGCGTCACCCCGCGCCCACGACCAGCGCAAACTCACACCTTCTCCGAGCTCCAACCCACGCGAACGGTTTAACTTTCCCGCCGCTAAGCCCCCCCAAGACGGGAAGCGCGAATCCATTGACGCTGGTGAGTAGGCCCTGGGAGCATTCGCATGGCGAACAGGGCAGGTTGGCGTGACTCGTCGCAAGCCCTGCAGCGTGTTGCGGTCGGGTCGTCGGCTAGCAGATGACAAGGCAAGATGGTTGGCCGTCGATCCTGCTGTCAAAGCAGCCATCCTGATTCCAGCGTCCTGTTCCAGCTCAAGCAAGTGGAAGCTCGTCTTTGTCGCAGCCAAACCCCGCAGCCCGGAAAACGGATACATTAGCGACCGTATCCACACCTACAGATTTGGCTCTCTGCTCGAGCTCTCTCGTCCGATGTGTTATTATCCTTCCCACGTGCAGTATTGTCCCTCTGAGGGCTGGCTGACGCAACGAGCCCCGCTGCGGATCTGGGTACCTCTCCCAAGGCTTCCAAGACCGGAGCATCCCTTCCGAAAGCCGCTAGGCCGCCAGGGGCGTCGTCGACCGAGGTGGGTGGCCAGTTGGAGGCTGAATCTCTTGGGGGATAGTTATTGACGATTTTGTGTAACAGTGCAGGCTGGACAACTCGAAATTACACAGATCAAGGCCGTGCCGCTCGAGGCCGATGATCATGAAGATTCGGTATTCGGAGACAATGAGAGCGAGACAGCATCACTGGCTTCAAGTATCTTCAATTACCGCAAGGAGAACGGCCGGACGTACCATGCCTACAAGGCAGGCGGTGAGAAAGATGCCGTGTTGCCGTGCTGTTGAGGTGCTTGCGCTATTCAGGAGTAGCATATTTCCTCCCGAATGATGAGGTATGCAAAGGAGCTGGAGTTATGCTTGGAGTCCAAGTCTTAGATGAAGAATCTCAGGTAGCTAACTTCATTATCCGCTACAGACCGAAATGGTCGCGTGCTGACAGTGAATAGACCTACAGCACAAGCTGTGCATCCTCACAATGGGACAACAAGCTGTTTTTGGCCCCCATTGGGAAAGACAAACCTCTGAGACGGGTCCTAGATGCGGGGGCCGGCACAGGTATCCGGGCAATGGACTTCGGTATGCCGGGCGAGACAAGTATGTCGGAACTTGCTGACTGTGATTCTAGCCGACGAATATCCCGATGCGTCGGGGTGTGGTGTTGACCTGAGTCCCATTCAGCCTGACTTGTAAGCCTGGCCGAAACTATGCTTTGATATGATGTCATGCTAATTACTCACTCAGGTTTTTCATCGACGATTTGGAGGAAGAATGGACTTTCGCCAACCCTTTCGACTTCTGGCTGCTCACTGGCTCAATCAAGGATTGGCTCAAGATGCTCAGGCAGGTCTACACGTACGTCTATGTTCTTTTTCAGCAGGATATCCAGCTAACTGTGGAAAGCCACCTCTAGCTTTGACGTGAAAATCCGATGATTTCCGATGACGGCACCCTGCCGCTACAATCCGGTTCTCAAGTGGAACAAGCTCTTGCTCGAGGCATCGTTAAAACTCGGCCGTCCCTTGGACTCAGTCGCCAGCTACAAGGACCAATTAGCCGATGCAGGATTTGCCAACATTGTTATAGTCTGATGGCTGTAACCGTGTGGGTTGCAAGTGTCACAGGCTTGAGTGAACAGTTGCAGTAAGATAGATAGTATTGATAGAGATGAGGAAGAAGAGTCCTCATCTCTGTGCCGCACGGCGGCACTCGCTGATATAGCGAGGGTCACCGTATGGGGCGCCCTTGGCGCCAACCTATCTAAAGTAACCTTAACAAACATTGTCGAGACGAAGTTCAAGTGGCCGATGAATAGTTGGCCGAAAGACAGGAAATACAAAAACGTCGGTGTCTGCACCAACGAGAATTTCATGCAAGGTATCCAAGGGATCAGCCTGATGCTGTTCACTAATGTCTTGGGCTGGACTGCTATAGAGGTTGAAGTTTTTGTTGATGTCCGGATTGCGGTGAAGGACAGGGGAACCCATGCCTAATGGCCAGCGTAAGTCAATTTGGACCTGATCGACTACCCAGCTGCCACTCGCTGACTCTCGAGCAGGTCTGTTTTATATGCTCAAAAGCCTGAATAGAACTACTAGCTCTCGCATTGTCTAGACTTCTAGACTGGTTGATTATCGTTTAGCCAGTGCCGCTCGAGAGCTCCACTAATACTCTTTTCCCTTGATCCGAAGTTCAGCAAACCGTCTCATCTTCATCTGCCGCTGGCACAATCATTTCGTCCTAGTCATAGCCTCCTCTACCTTCTCACGCCCTCCCTCCTCCCAATCATCCCAGCACAGACTAAGAACAACAGTGTCCCGCCCGAGATCACCTTCATCGCTCCCAGCAGGCAAAGCCCTTCCATTCCCAGCCTTATGATTCCTCACCCCATCCTTAAACACGATATGCCACCTCAGAACCGCCTCCCTCCGAAACCCCAACCTCTCAGCCGTGCGAATAGAAGCCGCATTCATCGTACTCGTCTGCCACTGCACCCTCCGCAGCCCCAACCCCCCCTGCAGAGTTCCCCCCAACGCAAACTGGAGCATCAACCCCACGGCATTGGTCGTGACGTGCGTACGATGAAAGGCAGGAAACACCAGAACGTAGCCGATCTCGGTTGAGAGGTGGATTGTGGAGGTGCTGGTGAGGGACATCATGCCGGCTAGTTCGCCTTCGGGGTCATCTGAGCTGGGCGGTTTGGTCTTGTCGATCACCGCGAAGGTGAAGAAGTTCGGGTTGGGGAGGGAGACTTTCTCGAGAAAGTTGGAGTCGAAGGAGGCTTCGGTTGGGAAGGGGCCGGCGGGCATGTGGGCCCATAGTTGCGGGAGGTGGCCGGTTTGGGCGATCAGCGGAGCGGTGTGTCGTGTCTGGGGTGGTTGTTGTTAGTTCAGGTACATGTTGATAATGGGCGTCGAGTATTTTCTGTGTATGAAATAGCGGGTTGCGGCATGACTCATATTTGCTGTTAAAAAGCAGAATTAGGGTGACTTAGAAAATGGTGATACAGACGAGAAAGGGTGTTAGTTTGACTTTGTCATTGGCGAGCTCGCGGATCGGGAAGCAAAAGTTGTGTTCCTGTGGCTGAGACATGGTCGAGAGCGTAGTTGGGAGGCGCGGAATGGGAAAGTTCGTGAGTTGTCTGCTCGGCGAAACAGTAGAAATAACGGTGCAGTGAAATCGTCACTGGTACACTGAGCCCCTGAGTTGTTGTTGGCAAGGGCGCAAAGCGGAGCCCGATCACGTGCCATTAATTGGTCGATGACGCCGAGATCGCTGTCGCAGTTTCCACCAATTGCGCGGTTTCCAGTTTTACCACCACGCATCGACATTGATGCAGCACAGCGTGTGACATTCAATCCGCACTCTCACCTCCCCGTGATACCTGCCGCGTCAAACCCCAGATGTGCATGCCATGCGACCCAACTCCGCCCTTTCGCCCGCCACTGACGCGCACCAGGCCATCTCGTCGAAGCCGCATCTCTCGGCACGGCACGCCCTCGCCATCCTGGTAAACATCCAAATCGGGTCCGGCATCTTCTCCTCCCCCGGCCATGTCGACACCAACGTACCGTCGCCGGCAATGGCACTAGCCGTCTGGGCCTTCTCCGGCCTGCTGTCCTGGGCCGGCGCTGCGTCCTTTGCCGAGCTCGGCACCGTGCTCCCGGGCAACGGAGGCATCCAGGACTACTTGCGATATGTCTATGGTGATTCTGTCTCGTCGCTGCTGGCTTGGATTTACGTCATGGCTGCACTTCCGTCATCGGTGGCGCTGCAGGGCATTGTGCTGGGCGAGTCGTTTGGCGCCGCGGTGGGGTACCCACATTCGAGCGTTTTTACGGCGATGCAGCTTCGTCTTATCGCTATCGTTGCGATTTTCCTCATCTACCTGCTGAATTTGAGGAGTACCACGGCCTCGGGCAAGGCGAATGAGGTCTTCACGGTGTGCAAGCTGGTGACTGTGGGGGGCGTTGTGGTTTTCGGTGTGGGGGTGGCGTTGTCGCAGTTGTTTGGGAGCAGGGAATGTGTTGACGACTGGTGCTCGAAGAACTGGTTTGCCGCGCGGGATATCGATGACGGCACGTCGAGGATCGACTGGCAGAGTATTCCCCCGCTGCAGATGGTCGGGCACTACTCCGCAGCGGTTTATGCTGGTCTCTGGGCGTATTCTGGCTGGGACAGTGTCAGTTCACTCTCGATCACACATGACTCGTTTGGGGGCATACTAACTGACATCTTTGCAGGCTGGGTTTATTGCGGGCGATCTGAAGAACGTTGAGAAGGCCCTCCCTCCCGTCATCCATGGCTCTATGGCTATCGTGATGATGGCGTTGGAGTTTGTTAATGTTGCTTATTACATTCTTCTGCCGTGGAAGGAAGTTGGTTCGACCAACACAATCGCTGTGGTACGTCGTCGGAACCCCTGTCGTATAAATAACCCCTTGAATCCGCTGACTCCTTCTATAGGTAGCAGCTCATCGCAACTTGGGGCCCACCGCTGCCGTAATTGTTGCCGCCCTCGTCTCTATTGCCTGCGCCGGCACAATCAACAGCCAGATGTTTGGCCATGGACGCCTCATCGCATCTGCAGCCCGGAGAGGGTACATCCCGTCGTTCCTGTCGCACTTGGAAGTCTGTGGGTTCATGAACTGCGGCTCAGGGGGTAAAAAGGGACCCAAAACTCAGGCACGCTCCAACGCGGAGCCAACAGATCCTCCCACCGAACAGCAGCCCCTCCTAAGCAGTCCTATGGAGGCTGAGCCTTCACTCGAATCCAACCCCCCGGTCGAGCCAGAAGATGCTGCTGACGCGGAATCTGATGGACAAGTTCCTGCGTGAGTTTAATTTCAGCTCTCTTCCCCACCCCTCTTCACTGGGCACTTCACTAACTGATATAGCCGAGCAATGTTGCTCAACGCAACCTTGGCAAGTATTTATCTGTCCACCGGAAGTTTTGACTTCCTGGTCAAATTCATTGGTAAGCTATCAGCCCCCTGCAATCCCCACAAGCCCGTATCCTGACAGCTTTGCGATAAACAGGCATCTCCGTCTGGGGCTTTCTGTTCCTGGCAGCTCTGGGTGTCATCATCCTACGCAGGCGCGAGCCGAATCTACACCGCCCCTACAAGGTTACTTTGGTCATTCCAATCGTCTTTTGCATTATCGCATTTGCTGTGGTGGTATCTTCCATCCCATTTGCCCCGCTGGAGTCTGGAATTCTCGCAACGCTTTTCGTCCTCCGCTTTCTTGCTCAGCGATGGTTTCAGCGAGCATAGTTGGATTACAGTTTGAGCACATACAGATAAAGGATAGATGTAAATATACTTCGCAGGCTTACAAAAAGAAGGTATGGTCAAAAGACAAAAAAGACATACAACACCAGGGATTCGCTAGTCATCACCGACCCAACTACTAGTCATCGCGAGGGATGTTGTAAGCCACAGGGATAATCTCGACTTCTTGATAATAGTTGAGTTGGAAGGTGCTCCCTGCAAGTATTGATCAACATCAGGACGCAATGACACTGCTCACACTCACTTACACTGTATTCCCAATCCTTCCAGGCAGGGAACAGACAGCGGTACCAGTAATGGCCAGACCACCAGGGATATGTCATCCCATTCCATCCTTTTTTCTGACCGGTTGCTCCCGACCCCATCTTGTACCAGGAGTTGCAGCCCCCGGTAGCCCACACCATATTGTCCAACTCCTTGTGGATCTCTTTGACGTACGCCTCCTCGGCCTCCCGCTTTACCTCTGCAACGCTGGCTTTGCCTTCAAGCACGGGCTTTATGATCCGCAAGGCATAGTTGATGGCGTTTTCGATCGTCATAACCGTGGAAGTGTGTCCCGTTGCAGCGTTGGGGCCTTACGATTACACTAGTTAGCTAAAATACTTCCCGGCAAGGATGCCTTAGCAAAACCAAACACTCACCCAGCGGGAAAAAGATGTTTGGGAACCCATTCAGAGAAGTGAGGTTGTAGGCCTTCACCCCTCCTTTCCAGTGCTCTTTCAGAGTCCCCCCTCCGCGACCCACAACCTCGACTCCATCCAACAGGTCGTTCATCTGAAACCCGTTCGCCAAGACGATCACATCCGCCTCGACCACCTCCCCATTCCTCAACCTGACACCATTCTCAACAATCTCCATTGCCGGCTCATCGGTTAACGTGACATTCTCCCGGTGAAGCGACTCAAGGTACCCCGAGTCGAAAATCCTCCTCTTGCAGCCATACTCCCACTGGGGAATCAGCATATCAAGATACTCCTCCGGCGCCGTGGCACGCATATACTTCTCCGCGATCCCCTGGCGACTAGCGCGGAACCACTTATTCGGCGCCGAAAAGGCCGCGAAATCCACCTCCGCGATACAAAAGATGATAAACCTCTGCAGCGCCAGCATCCCCGGCGTGTACTGCAACATCGTCCTGACCGACATCGGCATGACCTGATCCAGCGGCGGCATAATCCAATGCCTAGACCTTACAATCTGCGTTAAATGCCCCACCTCCGCCGCAATCGCCGGCACGATCTGCGTGGCCGTGCAGCCATTTCCAAACACCACCACCCGCTTCCCCTTCAGCTCCACCTCCGGTCGCCACCTCGCAGAGTGCATCACCACTCCCCTAAACCTCTCCACCCCCGGGACATCCAACTCCCTTGGCAGCGCGAACTGGCCCGTCCCCGCAAACAAAAACTGACACTCATGAACCATCACCTCTCCCGTGGCCACATCCCTCGCCGTGAGCCGCCACCTCCCCTTCCCCTCAAGCCATTCACGCCTCTCCACCGCCTTCCCAAAAACCATCTTCCCCGGCAAGTCATATCTTTCCGCCACCCCCTGCAAATACTCCCGTAACTCCGGCGCCGCCGGCAATATCCTTGTCCAGCTGGGGTTCGTCGCGAACGAAAAGCTATACAGCGCCAATGGCACATCGCATGCTGCGCCGGGGAATTGGTTCACGGTCCAGGTGCCGCCGAGGGAGGCGGCGCGGTCGAAGAAGCGGATTGAGGTGATGCCGTACCAGCGCTGGAGGGTGGCGCCGAGGCAGATGGCCGAGAAGCCGGTGCCGATGCATGCGAATTGCGCAAGTGTAAGTGTGAGCCGCGGTGGTGGCAGCGGGTTCCGCACTCGCTTCTGCTGCGGTGGGTTCAGGGTTGGAGGCCGGCATGCTGACTGCAGCGGGATTGACGGCGGTTAGTTGCGCTGCGGGACGGGGCGGATGAGACGCTGGGTCCGAGTCGTGCGAAAGGATTATTTGGTTTGAGGTTGCTGCGCCAAAAACTGAGTGCTGACAACGAACAACGAGGATGACAATTGTCCGGGAAAGGGTGCCCGAAATATTTCAGGTGCTGGAACTAGCGCGCTGGATGAACCGGGCCCAGGATCTTGGGCGGGGGGCGTGTTGCAAGGGGTTGCCTGTGAGCTGAATTCCGGGGTTGGGGGACTCGGACCGGGGCGGCCATGCACTCGACCCGAAAGGGAGTAGCTGGTGGATCGATGTCTTTTCAGAATCCGGGGTGAACCACAACAGATCTTGAGATCTGGATTGTTGGATTTGGATCTTGCAGGTGCTTGGAGCTGCTGGTTGGGAGGCTGGGAACGGAGGCTACCGCCTGCTGCCTACCTGCCTGACGCCCGTGTGGGGCCAAGTGACAACTTGTTCCAACGGCTCCTTCTTTTCCTTTTGGTGTTCCCAGGAAGAGCTGGGTCTGGAGTCGAATAACCAATCCCACGTGTTTTGGCAGGCCTCCTGGAAGTGTGAATGCGGGGCATGCCTCATCCTTTCATCTGGCGGGCGGCGAAAAAAAGGAACACCACCAGCACCCCATTCCTGCAGTGAGCTTTAACATCTTTCATGCCTCGCCACCAAATCCATGAGCGCCAACTTGAATACAAATCGCCAAGTCCGCCATGACTTATAACGAGCAACCTCCTGAGCGAGCAGATGATGAGAGCCAGAATCAGGATTATGAAATCTCAGGCAAAGCAAACTAAGCTCGTCCAAAATTATACAGGCGTTTCAATTCTCGTCATCCTCCTCTTCGTCTTCGTCCTCATCGCCTTCGTCCTCCTCGTCATCTCCTGAGTTTAAGAGCGCGCGAAACGGATTTGTGAGGCCCGGTGACTTGGCGGAGTGATTTACAACTGGATCCTCCTCCACTTTCAAAGCAGTTGACTCTGTCGTCCCCCTTGGACTTAAGTTAACGGTGTCGCTAAATAGCTTCGCTCTTCTGGATGGTACACTCTCGTCATCAACGTCATCGTCCGAAACCCCTAACAGCTCTGCCGCTTCTTTTGGGGCCATATGGCCCACCCTCCTGGCCAGCACTATCAGCGCTGACTTCCGGAGATACTCCCCTGGTGTAGCCCAAACATCAGAGATGCCAGGTGGTACATCTCTCCACCATCCAGTGCACTCATATCGTTGCCGCCGGAGTGTAGTGATGAGATGTGCGAAGTAAAGGTAACGTTTGGCGGGGCGGAAATCGGTTTTGAATTCCAACACCCTGCCGTGTATTTGTGGGAGCAGAGGGTCCTTGTCAAGGAGCCTGGCAAAGTCTTTGTCCAGCACAGTAACTTTCCACTCGTCCAGGTTGTCGCCACCAGGAATGATGGTAAACTTCCCTTCGTCAAACGCTTCCTTAAAGAATTTCAACATCGGGAGGCCATTTTGAGGGCACATAACATGGCCATCTTGGTGCGTCGACTCTCCAAAAAGGTAGGCGGCGTTATTCTCTCCGATGTTGTAGGGGACAATGTGGGCGGCAACAACATTCGCTATCGCGCCGGAAAGGCAACAGGAAGCCTCCCCATTAACACCGTATGCTTTGAAGATGCGGGCCCGGAAGCGGTCCTGCGCCTTGGTGTCTCTAGGCCGGAATATGTCGAGGGTCGCGTTTGCCGGTGTCTGGTATCGTGATACCAGCAAATCAACATACGACCAATCCTTAACGAAGAGCGGGACTTCTGCATCCTCCAGGGAAATCTTGTCCGCTACCTCCCCGGCAAGCTGGAATGTCTGGGACCGTCTCACGACAAATGTACACCGTAAGTTGCGAGCCTTCTTCTCCAGTAACATGATCTCTTTGTCCTTTGTCGCATCGTTGATGTCCAGAGCCCCCTTATTGTATTCGTCCATCAAAACCTTGATAGACCTCTCGACAGCATCAAGCTCTGCCTCAATGACATCACTGCTCGCGTTGATGTTCTGAATCGCAGCTTGGAAGGCCACTGTCCGCAACTCGTTGTCCCCATCGTCTGAACTATTGTTCTTCATAGACTTTGCAATTCGGATGCTCTCATTGCTGGCAGCCGAGACAGCCGAAAAGCTGCGCTTCTTAGCGCTTGCGTGAGTGATCAGGGGCTCAATATGTTTTTCGTAGATATTCTGATCGAGTTTGTTGCGGACGAGCGATGAGAATGTAGGTGTCGTTTCCATGTCGACTGGGGGCGGGGTGCTTCGCATTGGTGATGCTATTGGTAAAGTTGGCGTCCGTTTACCATGCGTTGTAACCTTGGGGGTTGCACCAGTCTTCAATGTCGGATCGGTACTTGATTGGCCCATGTCTTCCGGTCTCTCGGGCGTCTGCTGTTTACCCTTTTCGCGCGGCATCGCGCTCTCTTTGCGTACGGTTGACGTGGGATGGTGTATGTTCTCTGGAGGTTTGAGGGGAGGGGAAGGAAATGAAGCTGAAAAGGAATTGAGAGCGCTTAACTACTGCCAGTGGGGCTCTAGCGTCACGGGACATTGATCTATCGTCACTGCATAAAGTTTTGATCACTCGGCACGATAAACTAAAACCGCTTGATCCACCCCGCTGTACAAGCTGTCAACGATGGACTCGCTGACAGTTTCCACGTGCAACAATGGGGCCAGGAAGTTTGGGAGCCCTGTATCCCCCTTGAAGAGTGGCGACTTGATGAAGTTGAATATGCCGTTGGTGAGGCGGACCTTGGGCGCTTTGTGACGACGCGCAAGTTCAACTTGGAGACCTTGCATCTAGTTAGCTCAATTGACTCGTAAACAAGCCGCAGGAACCCACCTCGTGTAGCGACAAAATGCCATTCTTTGTTGCCGCGTAGTCGACAATCCCAGGAGGAGCTACAACGGAGCTCATGGAGCATACGGAAACAATATGGCCATGGTTGTGCTTGACCATGTCCGGCAGGAACTCTTTCACCAGAAGGAATGGAGCTAGCAGGTTGGTTTTGATGGTAAGCTCAACGTCGGCATAGCTGCCCTCCATGACCGTGAAGCCCCGGACGATCCCGGCGTTGTTGATGAAGACCGTCGGGTGACCGACCTCGACCCTGACCTTCTCGCAGACATTTCTCACGACATTAGAGTCGCTGAGATCGGCCTGGTAGTAGTGCACCTTGGATCCCGCGGGCGGTGTCCAGGAGAGCGGTGCAAAGTCGATGACGACAATGGTGGTGCGCGGATTCCTGTCCAGCAGCTTCTGCACAACGCTAGTACCGGTCACCACGACAATCTCGCGGTCCCAGTCCCATTCGCCGCGTTTTGTCGGCGTCCAGTTGTTGGCGCACCATTTGTTTAGCCACTCGTTGAGAGAAAATAGAAAGCCGGCGGCGCCGAGGCCGAGAGCCACCCGGCCGGCCCGGCGCGCGGCAGCCCGGGAGACAAAGGATGCATCGAGACCGAATCGGGAAACGACCGCGGCGATATTGGCGAGGTAGCTCCCGGAAGCCTCAAAACTGAAATATGTCGCTGCCGCAGCGACAGGAAGCGTCAGGTGCTCATTCAGCACCATCTTTCCGGACAATTCTCGCGACGATGTCGTTGGGGCCCTCACGGAGAGACGCCATGACTCGATCGGCGGCGGAGAGGCCGTTCAGGGTATGTCGTACGGGGTTTTGCAAGATGCAAGCAGTGATTCGTTGTGCCAAGCGGACAATGCTGTAGGAGACGAAGGTGCGCTCTTTAGGTCGAATTTTTGCAGGCTCGAAGTGACCAGCTGACACCCCTGCATGGACCCGGCTTGGCCCCCAAACCGATCGTCTTCCCCGCGTCAAAGTCAACAAAAAGTGAACAAGCTCGTGAAGAAGCAAAATTAGCCGAGGCTTCCACACCCTTGATCGTAAGAAACACGTAACTCGTCGTTCGCCCATCCCACTATTTGATGCCCCTAAAGTTGCTGCAGACACAAGTGTAAGAAGCTTCCTCTAGTTTCCGTCTTTTTACTTCCCGTCGGTTTGCAACGTCTCTCTCAGTCTGTGCACCACTGCAAGCAACTCGGTCGATCGAGCACGCTGCGCTTTCGTAATCGGGCGTTTTAACCGAGGTGTTCCGAGCCATGGTGAGTGTTCTCATTTTTCGTGTGTTCCATTTGCAACAAGATGAACAACTCCACTCACGCGTGATCCATCTCTATTCTAGTCCGCGCCGTCCAAACCCCTCGGCGGGCCGACCCCGCAGAACCTCTCGCTATCCGCAAAGGCGAGGTTCGTCTTCAGACTTGCGTTTCTGGCCCCACCAGAGATTCTCTTCAACGTCGCGCGCTGCCTGTGCATCGCGACGGCGCGCGGAATCCCGCTGCGGCACTACGCGCATGCCGCCTTCTGCCGCTTCAGCCTGGGCTCGCTCGGGCCACTGGAGATCCAATTCGCCATTCCAGGAACCGTGAAGCTGTACCAGAGCTGGATCCGCTCTCGCGCCGCAAGTGCCAATGCGAAACGTAACGACGTGGTAGAAGCATATGTCGCTTCCCGCATTAAATTCGACGCCGAGCCGCTCCCAGATGGCGCATCATCCCTCCTGTGGCTGGGCAATCGCAAAACAGCGACCAAATTTGTTTACTTCTTCCACGGCGGCGGCTATATCAGCCCCCTGCTGCCGGGGCACCTGGAATGGTGTCTGCGCGCCTACGTTGCTGCCACGGCGGACCACCCCGGCGAGGAGGTTGCCGTCGCCGTGCTGCAGTACACGCTCTGCCCACACGCCCAATATCCCACGCAGCTGATCCAGGCCGCTGAGGGATTCGCACATCTGCTCGCATCCGGCATCCGTCCCAGAGACCTGATCATCGGCGGGGATTCGGCCGGAGGCAACCTCGCGGCGCAGGTGCTCGGCCATCTTCTCCATCCCCACCCTGCCGCACGAAAGATCACGCTTGGCGAACCCCTGGCTGGTGCGTTCGCGGTATCGCCGTGGGTCAGCACGCGCACAGACTCGAGATCCTTTTTGGACAACGGCACGTTCGACATGCTCTCGCCAGCCATCGTGAGCAAGTCAAACAGCAATCTGCTTGATGGGGTCGCGAGCTACGGGGCCGAGGTGCGGGAAGGAAATGGCTGGGCGATGCCCATGGACGTGGACGCCGAAGCTTGGTTTACAGGGCTGGACGGCGCTGTGAAGGCTGTGTATGTGACCGCTGGCGCACAGGAATGCTTGTTAGATCAGAGCGTTGAGTTTGCGGAGGCCATTCGCAGGGGCAACCCTGGCCTCGACGTGCGATTAGAGGTCATGAAGAACGAGGCGCACGACTGGATCTTGATGGAAGGGGAGGCTAAGACCGATGGTGATGCAATGAAGAGGATGCGCGCATGGGCAACCATGGCCTTGTGGGCCTGAAGGATGGCTGCTGGGGATGATTACCCACCCGCTGATGTTTTGGGATATCTCAACCCCCACCAGGTCCACCTCTAGCTTCTCCTTTAAAGCAATATCAGCTAGAGCTAGCTCCATCATGACAGTTTAGTTAAGACACCAAAACTTTGCATGCGGGTTCCGTCGCCAAACCAACAGCAAGAAAATCGAAAAAATTAATAGGAGCTCTAACAGCGGATGTGAGTAGGACTGAGGCTTGAGTTGAATAAAGCCAGTTTTCGTGGTTCTATCGCAACTGCAACTTCGGTCGTCGCTGGCGGAAGATGAATTTAATGTCGGGATCGGCGTTTTTGGTGTCTCGATTATTTTGTCATGGGGGAGGCTAGGTACTGCAGTTGGTCATCAAAACCCGGTTGGAGATCTCGAGCAATCGAGTTCAACCCTTGTTCAACCCTTGCCTCTCGAGTCCCCGTTCTACAGTACACTTTTGTTTTAGCCCTTGATAACGATCATGAGTTAGTCCCAAACTGGAGAGGCTGTAGATGTTCCTTAGCTGTTTCTCCCGTCTTGCTCTCACTTTCTATTTAGACAGAATCAACCCTCACCGTCAGTCATCTCCTGGCTGGCGAACGGGCATTTTCGCTTGCGGTTATTTACGTCCGCATTTGAAACAGCGGGCACAAGGTGAGGCCAATGTGCCACTGTCCCGGTTGTCTCGGCACATGGCCAGCCCTTGCAAACCAGGACGGTGCAGCGACCTCAGACCTCAGCCGCGAGCAGTACGGATTGGGCGAGTTTGAAGGATGCAATCGGGTTCTAGAAAAGGGGCTTGAGGCACTACCGTGGCTCTAAAGCAGTAGTGCAAAAGATAATGTCCTTCCCTGACAAGCGCGGCGTCCCCGACCATCAAAACGTCGTAGCTTGGCAGGGCAACACCTTGGCACCCGTTTTGACAGCGGGTTATTCTTTTCTTCTTTTTCTGGAGTATGCTGCCGATCGTGGTTCCTGCCGATCAACGCACCCTCACGACCCCGCATGAGATCGGGAGGGATTTTCGTACAATGCTTCTAGATACTTGCAAATGCTGGCCCAGATCCAAGGGTGCTTCATCATCTGAAATCCCTCAGTTTAGGGTGGGTTGCGGGAGCCGTGCCTGTGAAGGCACCGTCCGAGCGTGTCCGAGCGGGCGATTCGGAGGCAAGGCGACGATCGGGACACGACGTTGGGGAAGACAGAACAATGCGGAAGCCTTCCTCTTCCCCCACTAGGACGTTGAAGCCTTGAGTTTGGATGGCTGGCGCCCGGTTGTCAGCAATTTAAGTGCCAAGGGATGGGGCGCACCTTCCATCGAGCTGAATTGCGCCAGGTGTGCGGACGTAGCGTCTGGAACGCAACACAAGGAATGCTTGCGAATCTGGATCGAGATTATCCAGTTAGGTTCGCAAGATGAGGGCCTAGCGCACCCGTGGGCTGCACTCACAGCGTCGCATCACCAGCTTTACCGGGGGCACTAACGGCGATGCCCGTAGATTCGCACGGCGGCTGTTAGACAGGGCCTGCCGCTGCTAGCTGTTTACAGAACAGCGTGCAGTGGCGATCCGTGCCTGTCGGCTGGGCTAACAACCTGATCGCCAACTGAGTGTTCTCGGGCGCGGCGTAACGAGGCGGGACCTGGGACGGTGCGGAGACCTCTACCATTGGTGCGCTTGGCATCGTCGACGTACCCGACACTTCACAAGCTCAGCAGCCTATCTAGCGCGTTCATCTACACGGCAGATCGCGGGCCAGGACGGCCGTGCGCACCAGCCACTATCCGAGACCAGGTCGCTTCAAGCCTTTCGTGCCTTCCTTCGCCCACAAGGGGTGTGACGTTTGGTATGGCGCGCTCCGCTCGCGAGTGGAGACTGAACTTTGGATTCTGGGCGTGCAATGGGGAAAGAGCAAGTGGTGGACGGGCCAAGTGAGATAAACGGGCAAGGAGGTTTAATAAAGCGTCCCGTCCCTCCCTCCCGCCGCCGCGTCGATTTGATGTTTCCAAGCTCATGACAACATCCAAGCAACCGCCGTGACTTCCCCCACAGCAATCGAGATACGGCGCGAACGAGACAAAAAAGGCCAAGATGTCGACGAGCCCTCCTCCTCCGGGACCGCCGCCGATCCCGTACCCGGGGTACGAGAATGAGAACCAGGGCCCCACCATCGTCGCCGTCACGTCGGTGATGACGACGATTGCGCTGCTTTTCGTCATCGGCCGCATCTACAGCCGGATCATCTCGGTGGGGAAAATATTCATTGACGACTACATTATCATGTTCTCCATCGTACGTCTGCCATCCCCCACAACATATGTACCGCTGCAGAAGTGGTGGCTAACGTCGCGCGCCTCATACAGGTTCTCAGCATCATCTATGTTGGCATGGGTGGAGCCGCTGTCCACTACGGTGGTGGCAAGCACGCGATTGTGCTCCAGCCAGAGAACGTCTTCAAGATTCTGAAATATGTCATCATCTCATTCGTTCCGGGGCTCAGCTCGTTCATGTTCCCCAAGTTCGCCGTCATCATCCTGCTAGCCAAGCTCCTCAACCCCTCGAAGATGCATATCTACTTCATGTGGGCCATCTCGGTCCTCTACTTCCTCATGACGGCCGCCATGCTCACCCTCAACTTTGCCCAATGCACCCCCGCTGCTTTCCAATGGGGCGGTGTCCCCGAGGGCACCTGCATGAAGCGTGACCCTGTTGTCTATTATGCCATGGCCGTCAGCATCGCATCTGTCGTGTTCGACTTGTACCTCGCCATTTACCCGACCGTGGTGCTGTGGCAGCTTCACCTTAACCAGAAGAAGAAGCTTGCCCTTTGCGCCTCCCTGGGCTTTGGATACTGGTGAGTTCTTCCACCCCTTACCACCCTGGGCTTTTGCAGCATTTCAAGTTAAACAATTCGAACCACCAGCGCTGCCGCCGTGACCATCTACAAGACCACCACTTTCCCATCCTTGCTCACCGAGTTGGACTTCAGCTACTATCTCGGCAACACCTTCCTTTGGACCAAGTAAGTTTGGTAACCACGCAACCTTGCTCATTGTAATCATTCATCCTCTTTCAACCGATTAACGCGCCACGTTACAGCATCGAGGCCGACTTCGTCATCATCGGCGCCTGCATCCCAATCATGTTGCCGCTGGCCAAGAAGATCTTCGGCGACTCTGCTCTCGGCGGCTCAAGCGGCCCCACGGGCCCCAGTGCCAGGTCGGGCGACAGCAAGGTCAACCATCTTGCGACATTCGGCTCCTCCAACAAGACCAAGAAGAGCAAGAAAGGAACCGTGTCATCAGAATTTGACACTATCAACGAGGATTCCGACAGCAAGTACATCATCCTCGAGGAGCGGTCCTTCCAGTTTACCGAGGGTGCCCGAGACCCCGACGAGAATTCGACTCACGAGCGGATCAAGGCGGTGAAACAGAACGGGTGGTGAAGGGTGGATAGCTTGGATACTGCAACCTTTGTCATTTGCTGGGTGTGTATGTGTATGTATGTATGAAAAGTGATGAATTTAAGGCGCTTTGCTACGAAAATGCATAGATGGAAGGACATGGGCTGCATCGACCAACCAGGATACCAACGTTACGCTAGATACCTTTTAACAATAACTTACTCTCTTTATATTCCATCTTTTTTCTCTTTAATCAACGGTTGCAGATTCTAGCACACATCCGGTTCAAGATTTGCTCATACATTTGGGCAATGTCTGACTACCAGAGTCGAAGTTCTCCTGATACGACGAGAGTTGTCTCAATCTTCATGGACATTCCCAAAGGAAAGATGAAACGGGGGCTGGTTAGCCGATATTGGGCCCGTATTGTTGGCCCGAGGAGCATCTGCAGCTTGACGAGCGTGAATAAAAGGCGAGGGGCGGTTTCACAGAAAGATCCAGATGGTAGGATTGAAGTGTTGTGAAGTAGCAATGAAGGTCCCCTCCATGAATCGGCCCGAGATGACCATTGGCTGTGGCACACAACCCACCAAGCAGGGCGTTGGCATGCATCATAGGCTAAACTCATTCAGGTTGCATGTCTGGGCAGGTAGGGTAGATAGGGGGAGGGGTACGTACTACCGGTGTGTGCGCATACCCTGCAGTGTCGTGCCGGTGCGTACCGGCCCAGCCAAAGATAATGAGCCCCAAATGAACGAGTCTGCATACTTGCCTACCAACTTAAGTAGTTCTTCTGCAAACGGATCCGATGAGTTAAAACAGGTAGCCACCTCAGTTGCATTGTATGCGTCACGATGAAGGTGAGCTTGGTATTGTATGGCAGACACAACACCTGGGGGTTAGGAACGAACCTTGAGTGTCGTTACTTAGGTACCTTCGCATGTCAACCTTGCCCTATAGCATAATGCAATGTTCTTTCGGTCTGATAGAAGGCGCACCACTCGACGAATTGAATTTCAAACCAAAGTCAGGAAAGCAGAAAGCCAGAACATCTCATTAATGGGGGGGGATCAGGTGAACACGGATCATAAGGCTGTAGGGCAGAATACCTACGCCTCGGACGGTGCATGTCGATAGGGGGAGCTCACCTTTACCATTGCCTTGCAAAGTTGAAACGGCGCTTTTCCACTCCTGTGCCGCTACTGATATTCCCACTGAGGTAGATGAATTCATCTATTCAAGGTATATTGCTCTAGCCACAGATATGAAGTGCTGATGCACAACCGCTGAGGAAATCAATATTGCAACACATGATGGTATAGGGGCAAACTAAAACTCTACTCGTGGCATGTTTGTCCAGGTTCTTCGATTCAAGTGGCTGCCCTGCGGTAAGATTCACGTCTCATTCTGATTTTGTGTAACTCCACCAACTGCGATTCTGCCTCATCACTTGACCTTCGTTATTTATGTCTCAATGAATCAATGAATATGCAAAGTAGGCATCAGGTCGGTCTCAGAAGCCATATATGGATAGGATCTGTCGCCTCTCGCTCGTGGCTTTCGGGGTGTTCTTCTTTTTGGATGTTTTAACCTTTCTGGATTCTACGTACCGGAGAGCGTAGGTACACCTAGGTATCTTACATCAACCTGACTGTTCAGATGTCGTCCAGAATAGCTCAATCTCGTTCCACAATCAGCCTCAATCAGTGACGAGTTATCAGACGCCATCCATCTGGCTACCCTCCTGCTGGCAGCGGCCATGCTCCCCGCCGCCAACACCTGGGCTCGTCGAGCTCATCGGGTTTCACTCTGAGGTGCGCGGTATATTGACGTAGGTACGACAGCGGCGACACACACATCGACCGTGACTTCAATGAAGGCTGCATACAATGATAGAAACCTCCCGGGCATTATCAAAATTTGCATGGACTGGGGCAACGTGCAAGCTCACTCCGTCCAAGACGACGGAGACCAGACAGAGTCTAGTTCTCTGTGCGCGAAGTCTATGAGCAGTGGATCTGGGACGACGGGCCCAGCATAAACGACGACGCCATGTATTTCGGCCGCTGGGAGAATGCTGAGTGCACCTGGCTTCGATCGTGGGGAATTATCCATTGGAGAAGCAGACCTGAACGCCCGTTGTTTGAGCCGTCGCCCCCTGGTCCCGAACGTCAGCCGTTCATTCTCTCCTCACTTGCTCGCCAGCGTAGGCTGTCGATGGAAAGTTGAGTCCGGGGGCCTGTTATGAAGGAGCTCATCTGGACTCGGGCTCATTTCGATTTGGAGGTGGTTGATGGCGCCCTAGTGGTGGTCTTTTTTTCTCTCGCCCAATCTTTTGTGGTATTTTGTCGAAGATCTCTTGTGTCGGACTGTAGTTCACTTCAGTTGAATCCATCTGGCGATAGCCTACTCAAGAATTGTCACCCTTCAGGATTTTCTTTGTTGACCCAAGCGCCTCCATGTTCAGGGGTCAGGGGTCAGGGGAAGTCAACACCGAACCTCAGACCCACGACCACTCCACACCCACCACCAACTGCCCCACCTCCACCGCAGCGAAACAGGGCCACATCAGACCCTCCCCGAGTCAGTATTTCCATCAACAGATGCGTTAGTGGTTTAGTGGTAAAATCCATCGTTGCCATCGATGGGCCCCGCGTTCGATTCGCGGCTAACGCAACAATGCCACCGTCCTCATCGATGGATGCATCACCGCCCGCTTGGCTCAGTGGTAGAGCGTGTCACTAGTAATGACAAGGCCGCCAGTTCAATTCTGGCAGTGGGCATCGTACCCTGATAGGGAATTGCGGTGGCATGATTTCTTTTTTGTTGTTTTGCTCTCCTCATTCAGCGATATATGAACGTGCTGAGAGTCCCCACGAGTTATATCGGGGGGATTCTCCGTGGATGGAACGAGGGGTCGAGGTATCGTGTTCGATAGAAGAAAAGGGTGATGACCATGTGTTTCGATTCAACCGCCGATGCTACACCAAGTCAGTTCAGTATGCGGACGACCGTGATGTCTAGGCCTGGGCGGGCGAAGGTAAATAATCCCGGATCCCCGAAGTTATGAAGTATATCTCGATCAGTTATACGTGAAATTCGGGGACCTTGTTCGTATGTTGGCAGTGGTGTGGTACTTCCGACTGTTGGGCGAGTCCCGACGCGGGTGCTGACGTGGGTGATAATCTGAACGGGGGGCGACGGCGAGCCGAGTGCCAGTCAGGTTGAGATTGGACGAGTCTGAAACTTTTCGAAGCGCAATCTCGAACTGCTAGCAGTCTTGATGTCGAAATCAAGGTGACAGTCTTGGTGCTTATATGCACGGCTACTGTGGAAATAGGAAGTCTCAGTCTAGGATGAGGTAAGAGGAGTGGGGAATACAGACAACAGGGCAGTGGTACGGACGTTGTCGGGTTGATGGGAGTGCCCAGGGAGACATGGACGAGATGTCATATTCAGGAGATAAAATGTTTGATCCTTTCATACCTGCGGAATCGCCAGCAGCTTCGCCGACGGTGATCGTGCAGAGCCCATTGAAAGGAGCGCGAACCTGCTCTCAGACCTCAATATTTTGAACCTTGGTGTCAGGGTGTCAGGAACCCTAGGGTGATCCCTCTAAACTCATACGCGCGCTGCCATGCCACCGATAACTTCGGAAAAAATCAGACCGAGTTACGGGTTCTCTCGTCTTCACAAACTGGCGGACCGTGCAGCTCTGATAATTTCTGTTGCTCTCACCTCGTCCGAGCGGACTGGCCAAGCAGAAACATGATGTTGCAAGATGAATCTCGCACCGCTCACCCCGTGCTGTTTCTGGGATGCGATTGGATGCCGTGCCATCGCCGCGCGTTGAGCACGGCCACAAGAAGTGCAGGTCGACGGACCTTCACCTGCTGGCCGTGCGAGCCCCAAAATTCACCGACACAGGCCGTGCTTGGTGCGGCTCTAGGAAATAGACCACCACGCCGTTATCTATCAGTTGCGTCATCTACCAGTGGAAGAAGAGTCCCGGTTTCGACACCTTGACGTCCAAGGTAACCACACTGAGCTCATCTTCAAACTGTGACCATGGGCGATGGTCTCAAGGTTGATGCGGTGGTCAGTGGTGAATCAACCTCCTGTTTGCTCGCCCTTGTCATAGAAGCCCTGTTGCTTTATCAGCAATGATTTCCACCCCCTGAAATACTGGCCAGTCAGCTGAGCTCCCAGGCGACCGGAGACAAGTGTTTGCCTTGTATGCATAATCCATCTCGCAGATGGTACCGGCTCTCGATCCCAACGACATATCATCACATCCCCCGGATTGCCGACCCCAGCGCCCTTGTGGTGCATTGATTGTTTCGCAGTCCCGGGCTTGGGGGTTAATCGTGACTTTTGGGATGCCAGCCCCTGACGTTGGCCGGGTTTCTGTTTGCCAGTGTTTCGGTCCCTCAAGTTCTGCTGGCAAGGTCTTCCGTAACACCGGTCATCCTGGAGGTAATTACGTGAGTTTGTGAGGCGAGATGATGGCCACGGGAGAACCAGACCTGTTATAGTGCTTGGTCCGCTCGGTTCAACGACAAAGTAGCGCTAGGTCGGGAATTCTCGCCTAACAAACCGGGCCGCGCCGTAAATAGTAACCGCTTGTTTCCTCTGCAGCAGCTCCACCAAGGGACGTGTCAGCCGTGCCGGGCGGGATCACTAATGCAAAGGCAAAAGAAACCCTCCGAAAGGAGAACACAGACGATGTCAGGCGATATTAGTGCTCGCAACCCTAGCATTGCTTCGCAAAGGCTTCGCGAGAGCTGAGAAGCAAGCGCTCTTGAGATGCTTGGTACGCCGAAATTCATCTTGAAGGATGCAACGCCGCTGGGCAGATCTCACTACCAAGCTTTGAAAGGGACGGGACGCGGGAGCCAGAATTGAGGACCGCCAACCTCTCTCCGGAGCAGCCCCCTTCTGAGCAGCCAACTGTGATCGAATGTAAGTGCTCAGACTCTGTCTTCCATCACGGCGCATCGAAGAAGGGGAGGAAAGGGAGCGATTGCATCCGTCATTCACCTCTGGCGCTTGTGATTGGCCCCGGCGGCGCTCATCCCGCCCCGGAACAAAGCGCAAGACCTTGATGGCACCCTCGTTAATCAGATGGGCAGGAGGCTCAGGAACGGGCGCCGAAGTGCATTTCCTGGCTTGCAGGCTTGCGCTGTGGCGTTGAGGGGTGACCGAAATCATCATCAGGGGAACCGTGCTGCGGAAGCGGTGAAACCACACAGGAGCCCTCTGCTGCCGCGACTCGAAGAAAGTCGTCTTCGGGCCACACACACTTGAAGCGGTTAGGCCTGGAGCGCTGGGGCCAATGGCGCCGCCAGCACGGTTGGGAGGTCCGTGTACGAAAAAACCGGGCGGGCTGTCATTTTTTTGACCGGTGTGCATGCCTTGCAGAGATTGCGAAATATTGAGCGCGCGATCGGACCTGGGCGCTGGATTTGATCCTGTGGCGCTCGCTACACTTAGGCACTAGGTGTCGCCATCTTCCAGCGTGCCCCGATCTGCAATGAAACAAACATGTTGAGAGTGGTGTGCGAGATAGGATGAACCGTGCTCATTCGGGGAGGAGGAGGCAGGTCGCGGTCGCTGGGAAACGTCCCGTCATCAAGCTGAAGCAGTCTCGCGACAGCTGCAAGGCATGATTTTGGTCTCCGTAATCTCGAGATTCTGGGGGTGTCGAGTACGGACGACCCGCACGCCAGCAGCAGGTCCGAGCCACCGGGCAGCCAACGGCGACTGACCCGCCTTCCCAGTTGGGGAGGGAGGACTACGGACTTGTGCCCGCCAACAAGTGCCCTGACCGTCAGTGCGGCGGCAGGGGACTTTTACGCAAGGATGCGCTCGAGAGTGAAGGCGCGAATGGCTGGGCCTGGGTTCGGGAGGAGGGGATGGAGCAGGTCAATGCTCACTCACAGAGCTGCAGCTGTCTCTCGCCGGCAGCCAATGGTACGGCGCAGAACACGCCCCCATTTGTGTTGCTCGAGTCGTTCTTGCCGTTCTAGAAGTTTGGTCCAGATGCAGCCGTCGGCAAGACCAATCTCGCGTCAATGGGCACCGAGCCGTTACCGAGAACGAGGGCTTCCATCTCCCCAGCGCTGGCTGTTTGTTGCCGTTTGTGTTGCTTTTTCTCTCTCGCTTGGCCGGTTGTTTTCATTTTGTGCCGTTCCCCAGACTGATGGCGCATGCCGCAGGCTGGGAGCCTCAACCTTCACTTGTGCATCGCAGCGCTTTCCGTCAAATCATTGCCCGAAAACCCGCGACGGCCCTGCGACACAGCTGCTCACCAATTTGCAAGGCAAATACGGCGGCAGCCCAAAGCGATGCGAAGCCGCCCTCGCACAGACACAGTCTTCAGCAGACCCCGGCGTCGGTCTGGGAGAGATCTTCCCCGGGCCGCAGCAAGCTCATGAGCTTGTCGTCTGACTAGTCCGTACCTAGGCATGTCGACATTGGCTTGCGCTAGCGACGAACTGCATCTACTCTACTTGCAGTAAGGTTATTCTGGCTACCTGGAATACCCCTGTTCCTCAATCGACAGCGATGCACGTAGTGTATGTACGGACAGCCTGAACTCCAGGAGGGACTCGCTCTGCGCTGACTACTATGGTATGATGGGTATGTACAAAAAAAAAAGGGTCTGGGCTGGTAGAAACAGGGGATTCCGCCAGGGCCGCACAGGGCAGAAAGGTGCCCGTGACGCCGGAAAAACCTCCTGTGGAGCAAGTTCAGAGATACCTGACAGGGGGTATTTTATTTTGGCACGCAACCATAGTAGGGCGCTGCGCCGCTCGCCTTGTCATCATGCTGCGGGGGGACTGGGATCTCCCTGATTGTCACCCCGCTCGCGTCCCACAACACAAGTACCAATCTCAGCTGGCCGCGGACTCGGAATGCCTGGTGGCAGCTCCCAAGACATGACCTGCGGGAACAGCGACCTTCCTTTGGCCAAGGACGGGCAAACCCAAGCTTTTGCCTGGTGAGCTCGGCGCGCTGAGCTGAGAGGCGAGCGGAGCCAGAGCGGGAGCGGGAGAGAATGGAAGAGGCAACGCTAACTGGTAAGTGCCGGCAGCAATGAACGGTGCGGAGCGCGGAAAGCCTGAGCGTGACGGGAGGCCTTTCCCTCTCTCAGCAAGCAATGAAACCCACCTCAGGACCAAATCCCCGCGAGGGATGGAGGTGTCAGAGTTGAGAAACAATCCGTGAAAACCTCAAAGCGCGGCCATGCCCATGGCCGGCAGGCTCGGTGGAGCGAGAAGCTGATTCGCTCACCTCTCCTTCCCCGCCTCCTCCCTCCTGGAGTCTGGGGAGAGCTAAACCCGCACCGTCCGATACGATACAGCAAGCCACAGGGCCACCCCCCCCCCCCCCCC
>Ga0247780_1000846_pt1 | contig 24014 bp, 21 predicted proteins | sample UWRJL079202R5_FD_179927 | JGI IMG/M metagenome (GOLD analysis project Ga0247780, IMG submission 179927) | Plant litter microbial communities from Arlington Agricultural Research Station in Wisconsin, United States - UWRJ-L079-202R-5 | ecosystem: Environmental > Terrestrial > Plant litter >... | reverse complement strand
GGGGATGGGGGGAATGGAACGGGGGCAGGGACGGGCACGGGAGGTAATGCGACGGAGAGGAATGGGCAGTGTGGGAGGTGGATATCGCAGGGGTGTATTCAGCGGCTACAGGCGGGGAGTGTTACGGCGAAGGGGAATGGCACGGGTACGGGGATGGGAGGGGGGTGTGTGGACCTGGAGATTCCGGAGGTTTGTCAGGGGTATTTGGGCGAGGGGAAGGGGGTTGCTTATGGTGAGTTGCTCGTTGTTTTTTTGTTGTTTTGGTGTTGTTTTGCTTTCTGGCGCAATGTCGTTTTGGGAGGGGGTCAGGAGGGGATGGGAAAGGGGCTGGTGTTGACGTTAATGTGATGAGCGGTTTGCTGACAGTCACACGTGTGCAGAGATATCGCCCAACACAGACGGGGACGCGGAGGTGTTCTTCGCTGCTGGGTCAGTGCCGTTTTCGCACCGGGGGAACAAAACGCTGCTTTCCCAGGCAGAGGACGCGGTTTGGCCGCTGGTGTTGACGTGGACGCATTTTGGCGAGGGGGGAGATGCGCATGATAGCGTGGGGTGGATGTCTTGCGTCCGAGCGGGGGGCGCTGAGGCTCCTTCTTCTGGTTCTAGGGCCTTTTTGGGAGCTTCGAAGTGGGTGCTGCTTGTGGCCGGGTTGGTGATGATGGCGATGTGAGGGTGCAGCGTGCAGGGGAGTTTGGCGAGAAAGGGGATACGGGGTCTGAGGACGTCGATACGAAGAGAGCATTGGCATACCCACCTTGTGCTTGATATATCCCGGTGGGAAATACAGCGGCTCTCTTTAGGGATATAATCTCCGGTGTTTCTCTGAGATCTGCTGGTCCTTCCACTTGAGAATGAAGTCTAGGTTAAGAGCACAGCCTTCAAGCTTCATTTCCGCCATCATGAGACTTGGCAGGCCGGGGTTGCGATCCTGTCCCAAATCTGAGGTCGTTTGGTTTGAGTTCCCGCTGCCAGAAGCCCGCAGGATCGGGCCGTCTGGAATCCCTCCAGGCTAGGGTAGCGGACTGTGCCGCGTACTGTATTTCGGTGACGGCAGGGGGTTATATTTGTTCTTCTGAGTTTCAGTAGCTAGTGGCATACTATGTGAATTGCTGAGAGACCGTACATGCTGGATAGCAATCAACGGAGTAGGGCGCCCTCGATGCGAGATATACCGTTTCCGCATTGATTGGGATAGTTAGATTATTTTGACAAGTTCTTTTCCTATGACCGACGACTTAAAACTTGAAGAACGTGTCGTATCCTGCGTTGACTAAATTTTGTATTCCTCATACGCCTCACATGTCACCCCGATAGACCGTAGGGTACCTTATGTGCGGATCCAGCCCATGGGACAAAAGGAATCAGATAAACGGTGTCAAACTCGGCAACACCTTCGTAAACGCCGTTCCGCTCGGAGGCTCGATGCTGAACATGTAATCTGCAACAAAACCAGTTAGCCGCATCCTAGACTTCAACACAGCAATCATAAGCCAAAATGTTGTCTTACCCGCCCACCAAGGCCCCCCAGCCCACCAAAGCCACCCCGTCCACACATCCGAGTTATCCTGCATGTACTTAAGCATCCCCGTCAGAGCCGCAATGCACTGCGCATTGGCGCCACCCGCTGTCTCGCCGAGGATTCCCTTCTTTCCATTGGCCTTGAGCCACGCCGTGGCGTCGCGGATGCGCTCTACGCCGATGGTGCTCGAGACGCAGTTGGCGTTTGTGCCGGACCCGTCGGTGTCGAGATACTGGTGCATTTCGTAGATGATCTTGTTGCTGGGGTCTTTGAGGTCTTTAAGGCTGGCGCCGTTGCCGCTTGAGGTCTGGGTGGGGAGGGGTGTTAGTCTCTGGCGGGGTGGGAAAGGGGGAAAGGGGGAAAGGGGTGGGGGTGGAAGGGAAGGAATAGGGTGACAGTCACATACCCAGGTCCAGGCACCGCTCCACGAGTTGCCTTCGACAAGGATGTATTGCGTTGTGGCGCCGGCTGCACGGATACCGTCAATGGCGGCCTGGTTGAGACGTTGAACCAGGGTCTGGTCCATGTCGTGGTACTCGTTGTTGGTGTCAAAAACAACCTTGTCGTTAGTCGCGAAGAGCTTGGCGGTTGTCGTCCACCACTTCTTGAACCCCTCGACGTCGGTGATGATCTTTTCGTAGTAGCGACCTGCCTGGGTGGTTAGCACAGTACCCGTACGGTCTTGTCGTGTCGAGAAAAGGAGGGTTTTATACCGAAGTTGTGAGGGTCGAGGACGGCATAGCCCCCTTTGCTGGTGACGTACTGAACGGTATCCTGCAAGGCACGGGAGTAAGTGGCATCCAGGGGTCCGTCCAGCTTATTGGGAATCAAACGCTCCCTATGAGTCGTGTCAGGATATAGGTAGATATGCAAGGCATAGCTTGAAAGAGGTATGACCCACATCATGAAAGCGATTCTGTACGTGTTGAAGCCCTTGGTATTCAGAGTCTGTAGCCACTCAGTCAGTTCTCGGGCCCTGACCGAGGAACTGTTAACCAGGAGTTGTGCTCACGTCGATGGTGGAATGCACCGGCCAGGTGTAGTGCTTTCCGAGTGTCCCTGGGAGGTCCTTGTTGCCAAACTCGGCGCCGGCCTGATTGACACCAACGAACTGGAACTTGGACGCCCGCTTGACTGTTGGGGTCGGTGTATCGAAAGACGGGGCTGCCATAGCGGAGCCAGTGGCGGCGAGGCCGAGGAGCACGGCAAAAACTCTCATGGCTGCGTCAAGTCTCTCTGCTAGGGCTCAGAGTCTCTACATCAACCCTCCCAGGAACGAGCAACAGCCGCTCGCCCTCCGCCCTTATAAGTCCATGGCGTCGCTCAACCGCCTGATCCATCTGAGGCCATCGCGAAGTAGACGGAATTGCCCCCTCCGCCCTCGTTACTCGCTGATAGGTGGGGATTCATTTGCGGTGCGGCGTGCCCGGCACACAGATCTGGATGGTATAAGCCCCTACAAATTGGTTGACAGTTCCCCGGATCCCAGAACACTGGTATTCAGGCACCACATTGATCAGACCCGTTGAGCCAATCCCGTGTGCTGCGGCCCTGTGGGGTAATCCAAACTGACAGCCCGCTACATCGGTAGATGCATGGGGGCGGCGGGCGTGTGCCTGCTGGTCGCAGTTGCACAGTGTAATCCGTACGGACTACTGTTTTGCTATTGTGCATCATCTGAGGCGCATTGAGACTCGGGAATTGCCTGCGTCTGGAGGGTCGTGGATGAGAGACCGATGAGCTGATACGCAACCTGGAACAGCGTCAACGGCACTTGGTGGTGTCTCCCGATCACCGCCTGCTCCCGACGGGGTGCATTGCAGCCACTGGCAGTCGTGCCAGCCTCCCGGCAGCGGCAACGTGAGCGTGTCTGGTTGGCCCTGCTGATTTAAGCAGGGCCAATTGGCGCCGCAACAGCCGGCATCAAGCCGACATGGGCGTTGGCCGTGCATCTTTTTTTCCTCCGACCGGAATTGGCCCCTCCGCTCCCATCGTCCGAGAATTTGGGGGCGGCTGGCCCTGGCTTGTTTTGTCATTTGAAGTTTGCCGTTGCCGTCCACTGCAAGCGGCTACTTTGTTTGTCCATGAATCTTTTGCCCAGCAGCGGTGAATTAATTCAGGTTGTTGAGCTAGCCAGTCCAGTGCCAAGACTGACAGTGACGGGACGACGGTGAGGGAAGGCACGCGGCAGAGTCTAGGATGTTGGGGCAGCATTCGTGGCACCTTCCAGGGACTAGCCTGTATGTAGTTAAGACCGACGCAGATCCCCTTGGCAGTCAGGGCATCCTTGCTCACATCAACCCTCCAAGATTGATCACATCAACCTTCGTCGCGGCCAAGAATAGCGCCCGCGCAATATTGCAGTTGACAACGACTTCACTCCACACCGGAAGCTGCCTGCAGCGCCTTGCATTTTATTTCGGCCTGGCTTTCAGTTGGCCTCCAGCTGAAAGCACACCCGGCCCGGTCTCTGTCGTTCTGGGCTGGACGACCCGAACCCGCCACCCCCGCTTCTGGGGCATGCTCGCAGCTCAGTGGCCGCGAACGTGCTGATGGCGCCCGTAGGCCGTAGGGCGGTGTGATACACAGCAAGCACGAACGGGGCCGATTGACTAATACCAGTGCCAGTCGCTGCCAGAGGCAACGCATCCCTGGACAACCGGTGAGACTCATTAAACTAGTGGCCTCCCTCCCCTCGGTGCTGTTGCCAAGCTGGGCTGCCTGCCGCCGTGGTTTTGCTGTCTTTGATGCGCGCCGGTAGGTCACATGCACCACCCCAGCCAGACAACGTCGAACGAAACTCAGACCCAGACCGTCGGAACCCTTCATCCAGTCCCTCGGAACCATCGCAATCCTGTCCAAAGAGGCATTCGACCATCGCAGATCCCGTATTATCTTGACATGAGTCCAACGCCGCACTCGCGACCGATGCAGAACGAGGCGGAGCATGAAGAAGAGTGGTTTGCAGACGGCGATTCCGCCATTGGCGACAGTCGGTAAGAGGAAAATGGCCGTGCTCAGCTTTCTCCTGAATCGATGAAGAGATCTCTTGGTGAACGTCAGCTTACCATCCTCCGCTGTTGACAGGTCTGAATACACCCAAGCTATGTCAGTCAGCGTAGCACAGTTTCCCGTAGAACATGGCCGACGATACCACGCCTTGCGGCCGGGAAGTCTGTCACCCCCACACGTTTCCCCAAACAATGACGCAGCTAACCTAACACGGACCGCCCGGCAGGTTATGCAATGCCAAACGATGATGTAGGCGACCTGTATTCTTCGTGTAGGTGCGGAACCTGGGCTAATGTTGTTTCTCCAGCTGGAAAATGATCGCCTCGAGGTCATGCACGAGATGATATTCAAAACGCTTGGGAAGCGACTATTTCTCTCCCCAATTGACCTCAGCGCCATGGGTAGTGTCCTGGATATGGGAACCGGAACGGGGATATGTAGGTTTCGCCATCGCAACCGCCCTCTCACTTCACAAGGACTTGTCCTAACTTGAGGTGAAACATAGGGGCTATCGAAGTCGCCGACAAGTTTCCCAACCTCTCGGTCGTGGGAAACGACCTCAGTCCCATTCAGCCCCCATGGGTCCCATCAAATGTTAAGTTCGTCATCGATGACATTGAAACGCCCTGGTTACACCGAGCCCCGTTTGACTTTGTATTTGGACGTTATCTTCTTCTCGCTATTCGGGATTGGCCGGCGTTGGTGCGATCCGCTTATGAGTTGAGTCTCCCCCAACAGTATGCAATCCTCTCCTTGTCATTGCTAATTGGCATTCTGCAGTAACATAAACCCTGGCGGATGGATAGAGCTGCAAGACTTTGACATCACTATATTTTGCGACGAGGGCCCGGTGGATCCCTTGATATCAGAATGGATTGAACTCCTGGTAGGAGCGTCGCAGAGCGTTCAACGTGAAGCAAGTCCTGGACCAAAGCTTGAGGGCTGGCTCAACGATGGGGGGTTTCAGGCAGTGTCGTGTCGTCGAATTGTGGTTCCTTTTGGGACGTGGCCTGAGGACCCTGCGCTTCGAGATATTGGCTCGATCCACATGGGGCAGACCCTGTTCGGTCTCGAGGGGTTCAGCTTACGCCTGATGTGTGACGTGCTTGGATGGACGGTGGATGAGGTCAAGGCATACTTGGAAAGGCTGACAAAGGTGTTCCTGACACAAAGGAGCCATCTCTACATGTATTAGTGAGTTTCTTGAGTCCCCTTTTTGCCACCCCTGCTAAAACACTTGGCTGACTTGAAGGCTTTTGGGAATAGCTATGTGGTATACGGACAGAAGCCACTCAGTTCTTAGAACTTGACGGGGACGGGAGGCCAGGGCGGATCCGATCATGATGCGCACTTGTAATCAGACAACATGATTCAGATTAACGCCGTTGATGATTTACAGACCTGAGAAGAAGTGCCGAGTATGGGATCGTGTAACGGAACAACGAAAGGGAGGCGAAGTGATCGGCTGGTAGGCGTTGAGACACGACAGACGCCTACACCAACCCAGAGAGACGATCCTGAAAGATATACATGCACGGAACTGGGGCACCCGGCGAGGAGGACATGAGCACAGACACTTCCGTCACCCTACCGTAGTTATTGCAAGAGTGAGGAGCAATAGAAACACGCGAGACCCGGCTAGCAAGTTGCGGATAAAATGAAGTTGAGGGTGAAGGATGAGAATGTGGGGATGTCTATTTGGACCGTAGCCTCAGTCTATTTTCCTAAGGTTTACTCTCAATACCTAAGGGCATTCTTACTGTTACGGCAAACCTTCCATATTACAGTTTAGAGAGGCTACTCGGCGTTTCCTAATGGCTCGTTACAATGTACCCAAGGCTGCCCATAATGTGGAAAACGGTACCTGTAACCAAAGTGATCAAAATGCAATTGCCCTCAAGCTGCCCAATTATCCACTGTATTTTCCGATTGCGCTTTTTGTCTTCGCTTTCCTTTTCCCTGTATTCCTCTGATTCTGCTGTGTATCTAGGTATGTAGGCTTCAAAGCGGCGTTTTCGTTCGCAGAACTCGTCCTTGCTACGAATTGCTGCTTTGGCTCTACCTAGGACTTGTTTTCCAAATAAAGAGGCATGGTGCTGTAAGGAGGAAAACGGTTTAAATATTATGGACAATGGTGCATTGATTTGGGCTGAGATGGCAATCCAATCTACCCATCATACATACAATCATTCCTTAACCCCTTTTGTCGGTGTACTCCAAAACTTCCCTATGCCCCATCGCCTTGCTTCGGGAGTGGTGCTCTCTGGAGTTCGAGGTGCTCTTTGTGCCTCTAGATCTTGGCTATTGGGTGTCACTGCGCCGGTCTCCGCAATGCTCGGGACACCTTTGCCGACGAACGAAGTCGATGCTCTGTCCAGCTGCGGCGATGATGTTTTGGGGCCTCCAAACGACAAAGTTCTCTTGATGCCCTGGAAGGCCGCCATTGCCTGGAACGCGTCGTTCCTCCTCTCAAGAGGGACTTTCGCGTCCGCGCTGTTCGGCGTCCCGGTCGGTGTGTCAGGGTTCGGCTGGGGCTTGTCGCGGTTAGCCTGGTAGCCATCTACATACCACAGCGTGTCCTCGGGCACTGCCTCGCCGATGGGGTGGTCGCCCATCTTTCCGGACGGCAGCCTGTATTCTTTGAGTTCGGGCGGAGCGGTTGTCCGGCTCACCCACACGTGTCGGACAATCTGGCAGTAGAAGTAGTTTCGGCTGATGCGCTCGGGCTCCTTGCGTTTCCACACCTCCCGGTATATGTGCACGAGGAGGCCGATCTCCTCGGGCCACTCCCGAGGCCTCGGCCGAGAGAGAATTATTCCGAATTCGAGGTGGGATGATCCGTGCGATTTCGACAGCAGCATCTGGGGGGTGCCAACCCCGGTTCGGGTGTCTTCTAAGGCCTTGACCTGGTACCATTCGGACATGCTCTGGTCGATGGGGAAGGTGAGGGTTGATTTGGCCAGGTTGCTGCCAAGGATGGTGTTGGGGTGGCCGCATTGGAGGAGGAAACCGGGGTATTGGACGAGGAGGCCATCCTTGATGTGCAGCTCGGTCGGCTTGCTTGGTATGCCCAGCGGATATGGGTAATACTCATCGCTGGCGGACATCCACGTTTTTGGTGCCCAGCCAAACCCGGTGCCAGTCATCTTCTCTCCCGGGAGAAAGATGAGCCCAGCCGGGATCGATCCTTCGTAGTTCTTGTGGATGAGGGCCCAGAAATCCTGCATCATACCCTCTAGCCTCTGGCTGCGCTCTCTCTCGTCCCGTTCTTTTGACGATTTTGTGGTACTACCTTGTACAGAATCTGCTGCGCTCGATTCTTTCACTGCCGAATCTTTGACTGTTGCTTCAATTTTTGTTTCCCGGTAGTCAAGGTTAAGCAGAGTCGACAGTGCGAGAGTTTCATCTTCCAGCCTGGATGTGTTCTACGAGTAACCCTTCGTTAGTCTGGTGCTCTAAATTGAGGCAGCCACACGCTGCTGCGACGGTAAAGTACTAACTCTCCATCGACTAGATCTCCATGCACTTGCAATGACCATCGACCCTCGAGTCTCGACTGGGTGGTCGTTTCGGTTCCGGATCTCCCTGTCTTCACCCATGAGGTTGTGGAAGAACTTTCGTTTGATAAGCTCAGCCATGGCGGTTGTGTGTGCGTTCTGTGGCCGGTCAAGCTGTCGGATGAGGTTGTCCAGGTTTTGTAGATCCACTTGAATGAGACCTGACGATTCAAAAGTCAAGCCGTCAAACTGCGGATCACGGGTTTTTGATCGAAAGGTGACGAGAAGGTTTCTGCTGAGAAAGGCTTCTTGCAACGTCCAAAGTCGCTGCATCCAAGCGCTGGTTAGGACTTTGAGTATGGTGTGGAAAGGCTGCAAGGCCCATTCTTCTGCGAGCTCTTTGTCAATAACCACAACCCGCGACGCAGAGTTGAAAACATGGTAAATTTGGCGTATGGCCCGCGCCTTGAGGTCCTTAAAGTCCAGCTGACTCTTGTCCTGGCTGACTGGGATGGCCAAGGTGTCCATCCAGAACGGGGGGCTAAGATGATAGTTTCCTATCTCGTCCTCGTGATAGTCTTTGTCAATCTGGTCGAAGAGAGCTCCAGCCCACCTCTTGTCCAGGGATTCGTGGTTCATCTCACCCCCAGACTGGGCCTCGGCAGCTAGAAGAGTTGTGAGAATGAGCTCTAGCTGGCATTCATGAAGCTTGTTATGCCGCTCGTTTCCCATCCCTTGTGACCACACGTGGGAAATGGCAGTGAAGTGGGGCTTTCTCAGCTTTCTCAGCGTCTCGAGACTCCATCTTTCTACCGTGACCCCTAACACTCTCCGGACCTCGGCCTCGTTGCCGGAGTCATTCCGGATCCTGCGACTAACGATGCGTAAAATGGGGAAATTGGAAGCTTCAGTGGCCGGAGTGGCGTCCTTGAGTATCTCGTATAGCTTTGGCATGTGGGGACCCAGCAGCCTGCACTCTTTTCGTTTGTTCAAATTTGCACAATCTTCCTGGTTGGGGTGGTGTTGAGGGGGGTAGAACTTCCCTGAACTTTCGACGCCCGGAACATGATAGCACTGCCTGGTGTTGCAACCCAGGTGTTCTTTCCTGTCGGTAGGCTTTTTCTGGCGCACTTGAAACGCGGTGGAGAGTAGAATGGCGCTGAAACCGAGCTGACCTTGCATCACTGCGCTTGCCCTCGGGCACCAGCTCTTTTCCATCTTATTTAGGATAAAGGATGGCGGGCCCCAACCGTCATCGTCGTCAACCAGCCACCCATTCATGCGGAGGCCAAGATCGTTCATGAGTTGAAGTTTTGCTGCTGACAGTGTCTCTCCCAATACCATTAGGCAGAGAGAGAGCTCTGGAAATTCCTTATTGTGAGGGGCCTCTGCTTGTTGGGTCAATTTCGGACCCAGAGTATTGCCGAGTGGGTCGACGCCGTTCTGGCTGCTGTCGACATGGTGATTTCCGTTGGTCTCGCCTTTGTTGTCGTTGTGCAACGTTTTCAGGGGGGCACCAGCCAGTGGGCCGTTGTCGTGAGGCTTGAGAGCCTTTGGAACGATGTTGGCGCGAACAACTCGACGGGCGAGCTCCAATGTCCGGTCAATCTCAATGAGCCGCGCGCGCAGCTTTGCCTTCGGGGTCATTGCCTTGATGCAATCGTGGCACTCTTGGAGCGCGGAAAGCAACTTCTCCGTGGTCAAATATTTTCTGGGACTATTTCCTGTGAGTAGGTCCCCAAGGCTAAGGATTGGGATGGTATCGCCGCCTTGGTTATGAGATTTGTTTTCATGTTCGCCAACTAGTGGTGTGTCCGATGTCACTGCCTGCCCACCGTGGCGCCCCCGTCCGATCCGTGATCGAGCTGGCTCCTTGTCCTTTCGAACCACAGACGCGATAAGTGCAAAGAAAAGCCAGGCCTGCAGTATTTCGACCTCATTGTACGCCGGTAGCGGATTTGCCTTGGCGGCGCTCTTCTTGTCTGCAACTCCGTTCTTCTTGCTCTCTGTCGTTTTCTTGGCGCTGTCTTTTCGTTCGGGCTCCTTCTCTTTCTTGCGCGCAGTCTGTTGTAACCGAAAGCCGTTCTTCTCGTCGGCTGTCCAGCCACGGTCCTCGAGAAACGAGACGAATTCATTGTAGCCGAAAGTCGTCCTCCTGAAGAGGTTTGCGATGTCGGAATCCTGTTTGCTCAAAACCCATTGAACGTCCTCGGTTTCCCTGACAGCCATGAAGCCAGGGTCGCGAAGATGGTCCATTGCAAAGAGCGTGGTGCTACTGGATGGCGTCCCAATAGAGGAACCAGGTGCTGCAAAGCCTTCAGACCAGGGAGAAAGCAATTGATGGAAGAATCCGAACGGGCGGGTGATGGGCGGAAGGAGTTTCAGGTCTGTCTCCTCCTCTGCAAAGCCTCACGGAAAGAACGGAGGCGCAACCCACTCCCCGCCCCCCACCATCAAGCTGGCCCCCTCATGGGCGACTGGCAGCCGCAAAATGGGGATCGAATGAGAGGCCCTAATGGGGGGGGGAAGACCGAACAGGAACGAGCCGTAACCAGAAGCGGAGTAGAGGTCGGCCAATATCACACCATTCGCGCATTGACGCCGCTTTCTTTTCTTGCTGAATTCCCTTGTCAAATTCCCTGGGCTGCATTGTGCTGGGAGTGGACGGACTGCCTACCTTCGGAGCGTCTTCACGCCGAGCCCGGAAGGCACGGGTGCGGGGTGGCGCCCCCTCCGCAAGGCTCTCGCGCAAATCACATCCCGCCTGGGCTGCCGACATGCGACCTCGACAGCGGGACAGCAGCAGGCGCCAATCACTGCTTTGTAGCGAAAGCGGTGCAACCCGAGCTGCGGCTGGATGCTGCATTTGGGGGCACCGCAAACCACCGCTCCCACCACCATTGGTGCCCTCACACCAAGGACCTCTGCATGGCGACAGTCACGGTTGAGTCTCCGATGGTCCACGCATGCCCGGGCAACCATTACTGGAGCTTGAAGTGGTGGGGTAAGTCGGGTGGTTGTGGCGGGCTGTGAGGAAGCTGCGAACTTCGAGCGTGCCCCTCGCAGGCACGTCGGGCGACTGCCGACCAGGTCTTATCTGATCAATTGTCGGAGCCTGACAACATCCCCGTCCCATTGAACCTCTGGATGCACCTCACACAGAAAGCTTCCGCAGAGACTCTCGACCGGCATCCCATGCCTCTATCTAATACCTAGTCTCGAGCCATGGCGCCAAATCGGATTTCGCTGAGCAAGTCGTTGAGTTTCCACGCCCAACCAGATAACTGGAAAGAAGTTTTGAGACTCCCCAAGTCGACCGATGCGAGCCCCCAAGTTGAGTAAGAGCCAACAATCGCGGCACCTACCCCTACTGCGGAGACAAGCAACAGGCTCATGATCACTTGGCAGAATCTTTCTCGTCCACGACCTCCGCAATAAAGGCAAAGACCTGCAAGACCGACTGGAACGATACGTCTCCAGCATCTGCTCCTCCGCCGCCAGCGCCGCGAAAGTCAGCTGTCGCCTACATTCATACCGACTTGACCCCGAATCTCTACAAAGAAATGGCGGATTCGACGTGGAATACGCGGGCTTCGTCGAGAACATACATGCTGTCTTGGTACGCACACATGCCTGGTTTTGGGCTCCGACAAGAAGCGCAGCCATTTCTAACAAAAAATGCCGACTAACTAGGCCAAGGCGACAGCGCCGGTTACACTCAGTCATCTGCCGCCGTCTCGAATCATCTTCGTGGCCCTTGAGCTGGGCATTTGGATGATCAAGAACCTTCTATATAACGAAAGCTCCGAGAGCAGTCCGAGCGATCCGACGAGTCTGCTAGGGCGTTTGTCAGGATCTATTTTCATGGGGCCAGCCGAAGATCTTGAGCACGAGCACGATTACATAAAGGAGCGTCTGAAGAGGGTTCTGACTCTCGAAAAAATATCCCAGAGTGGGCCTCCGCGAAGATTCAGCAGAGTAAATCAAAGCTTCTCAGAATTGCTGTTATCAGACGGACAAAGTGCCGTGGCCAAGACGACATGGATTCTACCTACCCCAGACCTCGAGTCATCGGTATGCGAACCTCATTCTTCTTTAGGTTATGTATGCGGTATGACTGATATACGCGCACGCACAAAAGCCGCCTCTTCTCTATCCTGAAGATGCGGCGGTTGATGGCATGAACCGTTCCAGGTCCATCTCACTCTTCGGCCGACTGGACCCACGAACCCGGCATAGTGTACTACGTCCCGTTGAAACGGAGCATGAATTACAGGAAAAGATTCGAGAATTTTGCAGACGACTCCATGCCCTCGCTGCGGGACAGAATCCCAACGAAGACTTCAACCCCGATGACGACCTTTACATAGTGAGATCTAAACCCCTTGCGAGAAGCGGCAAGAACAGCGTTTCCAGCTCCACATTCGAGCTGTATGACGCTGTAGCATCCCGAAATCACCAAGACTCGGTTATATATGATTCGAACGATACGACCAGTCCCCATGCATCCGATCTGGCCAGTAGCTGGCTCCAGCCCCCGGCCACATCGCCCGCTCGAGCCACGTCCCCGCCCCGGCGATTCGCTGAAAGCCCCCAGCCGTATCTATATCCAGATAGCCGCAGCTTTCCGTTTCGCTCTTCTGATTTGGAACCGGGAATGCAGGACCCCAGAACTCCTGTTACCCTCGAAAACCCTCACCTAGACCGCCTTTTGTCCAGAACAGACAGCGGTAGCTCGCCACCCCTGTCACCTTCCTCCCGGAGCAGGAGGCGGCAAAAGTCTCAGTCCTGGAAGCATGAGGTTACAAAACTTGACTCGGAGGGTGAGCAGTGCGCGCGATTTTTGCTAGCTACTTCGCTTATCTGACTGTCGCAGAAAACATTACGAAGGTTGCAAACATCATGAATGCCGTAAACAGAAGAATTGCAGATTATTACAGGGCGGTGCGGAAAACACCAGACGCGTCAGACGAGTCGGACCTCTATCAGAGATGCCTTTCTTCGCTGAGAGAACTTGGCTACCTTTCCGCTTTGGAATGCAGGATACGAGCACGAGCGGCGCTTCTCTCGTTCAATGATGGCGCCTACAACAAGGCAAAGGAGACCCTGGATCGAATCATGGGCGATGTAGAGGGGACGAAGGGTCTCGAGGAAATTTTGCCGGAGATTTTGCACCATCGAAGTGTTGCGAGGGTCCGACTCGGCGAGTATGAAGCGGCGTACAACGACCTCCGTACTTTACAGCATGAGGATTGGTTTCATCGCATCGACCGAATTCTCAGCTCTCCTGCCATGATTGAACAGACAATGCGCAACAACCCAATGGCGGAAGTCGTTGTCAACACGAACCGAGTCGTGGCACTCCTGTGGGGTTACTTCGGCCGTTTTGAGCCGGCTAACGAGCTGATCGAGAAAGCCGCGGGACAGTCTGTGAAGTTTTACGCGCAAACAGACATGACAACTCTGGAACTAGGGCAGTTCCCCATTGATGGCCGGGTCATGAAAGGCGAAATGGATCTGACGCGAGCAAGGCTTAAGCTGTTGCAGGGGTGTGGGAACGACGCTCACCGATTTTTCGAGCCTGCTCTTGATCGCCTCGAGTCGCAGTTGGGTAGAGACCACTTTTTGACACTGGAAGCCGCCTCCCTCAACGCATATATCCTAGCATGCATATCAGATGATACAGCAGAAGCAACTTGTGTGGCAACTTACCAGACGATGAAACAGGTTTTAGGCGAACACCATCCTCTCTCAATGGAGGTCCTTGGCACGTTGGCCGACATTTTCGCAGCCAGGTCTCGTCCTTATGAGGCACTAGACACCGTCTACGACCTCCGATCGAAAGCTAGAAAGGCCTTAAAGAACGAACACCCACAGGTTATGCGCTATTCATTTCAGGTGGGAGAGGCGAACCTCTGTATTGGCAATTATGCCAAGGCGCGTGATGAGCTCCAACGTCTTTGCACGACAGCCCAGAAGAACCAAGAGAAACAGCCGCATCACGACCTCGGTCAACATCCAGACATCCTCCGATACAAAGCCAACCTCGCCATGGCAAACTGTTGCTTGGATAAAATGGAGGAGGTCGAGGGAGATGTCGAGGCATGTCTGCGTCAACAGCTGGACATATTTGGGCCCAACGCGAGAGGTGAATTCGACGGTGGGCTTGAGGAGCTGCTACTGGCGCTGGCCCTAGATTGGAGATCACATGCTATCCCCCCTCTCCATCCGGATGTGCTTGAAACAATCGTCATCTGCTCCACGATGGTCGAGAAGCGAGATCCAGGTACTGGCCTCCAGGGAGAGCTTCTGGATATGGTCTACAAAATGCGAGCGAAACGCCACGGAGGCGGCCACCACCTAACTTTATCTACTCGCTTGGAGCTTGCCTTCAACCGATTAGAAAATGGCGTGAAGGATGTAGGGGAAGCCGAGGAGCTCGCTTCGCTCTTTGATGAAGTGGCCCGGCACTGTGAAGATTGGCTCGGGACGAACCACATTCTGACCCTCCGGGCAAAGCTGGGCCGCTTATTCACGTCCGCCAACATCAACTCGGGGCCATCTGTTTTCAGGAGAGAAGCCTCCGAGAACATGGCGAACCAGAGTGACCTCATGGGTAGGTGTCATCCCATGGTCTTGGATTCGAGGTGGAGGCTCTTCGTGTTTGAACTATTAGTGTTTGGTGACGACAATGCGCACAACACAGGCGCTCAGCTTTTGGCTGCGCTCAGGCTTGACGAAATTCGCCGGGAGAGGTTGATGGAGTCGCTGCAACTCGAGGAGAAGGTGGCCAGCATCTATGGTATGCAGCTATGCGATTATGAGCGCAGCCTCCCCATTTTCACCGACATGCTGGATTATTGCCTCAGAACCAACGAGGTAGGATTCGATGATGAGCTGGAGGCTTTTTGCTGGGAGGCTTGCGACCTTGTCCGCGAGTCAGTTGCTGTAGCTGCACAAATGCTTGGAGACGGACAAAACGTGATCGACAACAGAAAGAACGCCATCCTTCAAGCAATGAACACCTTTCTCAACCTGGCAGATGATTTGCTGCGCCATATTGACAACATACAGAGCTGTGTCGAGGGACTGGTTTTGCTATGTCGACATCTACAGCAAGTTGCCTACATCGAGGAGAACGACTCGCCTGATCGGCTGAGCGGCAAGATGCGGTCCGCCTTTGAGGGTTGGCAGCAGTCGCAGGAACCAGGACCTCCGGGTTTAGGAATTCATCACGATGGACTAGTCATCGTCGGTCCTAAAAAGGGTCCAGCAGGCAAAAAGAAGTCTAAGGGCAAAGGGAAGGGAGAGAGAAAGAGCAGGACCAGACTCTCGGATTATGACATCAGCAGGGACTGGCCAGAAGATTACGCAGATCACAGGTGAAGGGGACGACTCGTTGCGCTATAACTTCCAGTCGCTCCGCACACTCAGTCATATAAGTACTTGCACCATAACAGCCTGGTAATCTGCGACGAATCTGGGCACACGAAATTTCCTTTTTCGTTCGTAGTCCTGAGCTGGGGTGAGCTGGAGTGAGCTGTGGCTAATTTGCCCTGAGCTTTCCCCGAGCTAGGGTAATCCCATACGCGGCCGCCGCACAGCCTTCGAGGCCCATGTTCAGTCCCCCCCGGCTAAAGTTTCCTTTTGATGTCACCCGTGGTGTCCACGTTTCTGGCACATACTGGTACATGTTAGGGGGACAGCACGTGGCACCCCAGTCTAATCCCTAGGATAGTCCGTAGTATTCTGGTATTTAAACTGGGTGACTTTCCAGGTGAGAGGGCCATGCGGTCTATGGACACTTCGCTGGTCATACTCTGGATACCCATGTGTGGATTGATACGAACGTCAGAATATCGATATTGCCATGGCCATCCCCGCCCTTTTGTAACGAAACTTTCCATCAAAGAGGCCTGAGGCCCTTTCCAAACACCTGCGTTTTCAAGTGATCACACAGAGGGCATTACTGCCCGGGCTGTAGCTATGCTCCCGGTGATTGCGAGGTTGGTGGCCGCGCTCAACGAGTCCTTCCTGGCCAGGGCACACAGCAGCGACTCGGACGCCACCACGCCTGTGAACAACCACAACCTGGCTCCTCCACATCACCGGCGCGGTTCGGCGATCGGGATCACTACCCGGGCCAATATGATGCTGCGAAATCGCATTGTTTAAAGGTGAACAAGATAGCGGTGTAGCGGTGTGAAAAGCGGTGTGATTGACGCTGGGTCGTCCCCCTGCCAGCTTTGCCCGCATCGGATCTGCATATTCCTCAAACACCAACCCAAGAAAATATTTTGCAAAGAAACTGAGAGATTGACTGCAACATCGCCGCCCGCTCGACCTTCAAAGTACACATCAATGGTGCCTGTCTAGGCGCTTTCAGATATGATTGCCAGTGGATTCTACTCATCAGCTCGATTTGTCGGGCAATCTCTCTTCCTTGCGTCGATATATGTGGCCTGTTCCCTCTCACTCACCCGGTATTTATACGACGATGTGTTTCCCTCGCTACATGGCGTGTCGGAGTTGGTAACTGGATTTCTGGTGGTTTTTTACACGATTGCAGGGTTGGTTGCCATTCCAACTGTTGTTATTTTCCTTCTTCAAGATGGTGCCGGTCTCAAGATCTCCACCTTCCTTGCTTCAGTCTACGTGGTGTATGTTGTCTTCTCCCCACAGCCCGTCCCGATCATGGGCGAATCTAGGTTGAATGCTGTAGTGACCATACTTCTGGTCCCCCCAACCGTTCTCCTCACTTCGTTGTTCTTTCTTGTCATGGCCCTGATGGCGGGCTTCATTTTGTTCACCGGTACTCTGAGAGTTGTATCACGGGTGTTTCTGGAGGCCACTGGTTGGCGTTGGGTTATTTCTTGCCCGAGATTTCGCGTCCTAGACCCGTTTTCGCAAAGCCAGCTGTGCAGCGAATGCGAGGGGATGTTGAGATCATCGGCGCTGGTCTTCGGGAAACGGAAGTTGCTGGTACGGTCGGAGGAATCATATCCTTTCGTGGTTCAGGAGCCGAAGCTCGTCTCACCAGGGACCAACGCAGTTTGCCAACTTTGTTTGCTCATATTCAACGAATATCACGAGATGAGGGCCCATTGGGGCAAAAGGCAACAGAATCTTCGGACATTTGGCTACAATACCTTTATACCGTGTACAAGAGACGGCGTCCGCTTGGAAGAGGAGACAATTGTGGACCTTGTCATATCCGATGCTTCTGCGCGGACTTTCCCGTTTCGAGATGAGGATTGTTTTCTCGAGATGACCACAGCGGAGGGGATTAGCTCAAGGTTTAGTATTATGAAGGGTGAGAACCTAAGTTTTGTGTGTGTGTTTGGGGGGGGGGCAATATTGATCTTTGCTAATGAATGCGGTTCTTCTTCTTCTTCGTCGCAGAAACGCCGTCGCCAATTCAAAGCCTGCGTTCCTCAACCGAGCCACCACACATACAGCGAATAGCTCAAGCGTGGCTCCAACGATGTCTGAGTTCTCACCGAGGGTGCCGGCTGAGGGCAGCCGTGTCGTCGTTCACCCCGACAAGACTCGTACGCGTTGGCCAAGAAGCATGCCGACTTGTTGACGACTCAGACATGGACGAGGAGGAGGATGTGCCAATTCGATATGCCGCCCTCAGTCATTGCTGGGGAGGCGACGTTCTCCTCTGTCTAACAACGGAAACTTGCGAGCCTATGAAAGTCGACATCGACACGACAATGCTGTCCAAAAACTTCCAGGACGCAATATCCGTCACCCGGGCTTTAAGAATTCGGTATCTGTGGATCGACTCCCTATGCATCATCCAAGACGATCCCGAGGATTGGAACCGAGAGTCGATCCTCATGGTGGACGTCTACGCAAATGCCGAGTTAACAATCTCAGCGACGGCCTCGACGACTTCCTCGGGCGGCTGCTTTCGCGAGCGCTTCGATGTATCATCTCCATGCCGACTCGTTTCGTCTCCTGGCTCTGAACTTCGACTGGTATCGGATCGCGACCCCGAAACCATCGCTGATGTTTTCCGCGCCAGGGTCGAAAACGCCCCCCTTATAGGAAGGGCGTGGGCCTTTCAGGAGCGTCTCCTCTCCCGCCGAATCCTCCACTTCTGCTCGGACATGGTCCTCTTTGAGTGCAACACTCTCCAGGCGTCAGAAAAGGACCCCAGCGGCTCAAAATACGAAAGGGAGCCTTATGTGATCATCAAGGGCCGCATGCATCCCTTACCCTCCTGGATCCTCAGACACCTTGCTTTGGCCTCTGGGAGCTCAGATCTCTCAACCGTGCAACCCTTCTTGCGGCCACCCGAAATACGCGTGCCCCTTCCCCTCGATGACGAGGATTCCTCCTCGAAACGCTTTCCAAAGCTATCCCCGAAGGAAGAAGGCCACATCCGCAGACAGATGGCTTCCGGTGCATTCGAAGACCACACCGCAACCCGCGGCATCCGCGGCGCCCTCGATACACTGCTCTCCATGGATATGTCGCCCACCGGCGCCCCACTGACCCTTCACGAGATGCTCGCCTTCAACCAGCGCTGGTTCGAGCTGGTAAGGCCGTATTCCCGCGCCCAGCTGAGCCGGCCCGCTGACCGACTAATTGCCATCGCCGGCGTTGCTTCTTTGGTCGAAACGACATCCCGAGCCCAGTATCTCGCCGGACTATGGAGGAACGTAGCGCCCGAATTAGGTCTGCTGTGGCGCGTCAAGGGCGTACAGGGGGCTCGGAGACAGAGAATCAGCCCCTATTGCGCGCCCACTTGGTCGTGGGCAAGTGTGGATGGAGGCGAAGTCAGCTTGGCGCCGCACGTCCAGATCACCAAGTCGGCGGCCATGGAGCTGCATGCTGCCGTGGAAAGCGCAACGCTGCGGTTTCAGGGGAGAGAGGTGACGCAGGCGAGAAGCCATTTGGACGGGGCGCAGTTGGTCTTGGTAGGTCCTGTGGTCTGTGTTGGGTATTCGCCTGACTTGGGCATGTTGAGTTATGCACCACAGGAGGGGGAGCGTGAGGGGGATCCCGCGTTGGATTTTTGGGTTGACTGCGAGCAGAGTATGGACCGTGTGCCGGTGTATCCTCCAGGACATGGAGGAAATGGGGAGCTGATGGCGATGCACGTGCTGAGTCTCCAAGGGGGTGATGATGATGGAGACCTTTGGGATATTTACGGCCTGGTGCTTAGGGTGGTGATGCTAGAGGGCGCGGAATCAAGTATCGTCACGGTGGAAAGGGTTGGTATCTTTGCTGGGCATGGATTTGGCCGGGATGGGTTGACCGTGTGGGAGAGGACTCGCTTACGAATAATATAGATCTGGCCAATGCAGCGTGCACTGATTGATCGAGTGAGCAGCCTCAAGTTTCGAGTTCTATCTGCGATGACATTCAGAAGACGAGTTCTGCGTCGAGGCGGGAAAAAAGTGCCGTAAGCAATGTCACATAGGCGCGGTACGAAAACGGAAATTTCGTGTGCCCAGATTCGTCTCACAAAACAGCGAGAATAGATAAATCACGTACCGACTTTACTCACATTGCGAGAGGCCGTGCGGCCCGTGCCTGTGAACAGTTGCTGGGCCAGCCGGTCAGGATTTCGACATTGAGAGTTGAGCTGCTCGGTTTGCTGTGTGAACAGCGGATAGCAGAGTCAAGCGCCTGAAAGGGGTCTGAACTTCCAGCAGACGGAACCCTTCCAAATCTGCCGACGTTGCCGATGTGGGGGCGACATGGCCTTTTCTTTTTGGGCTTTGGCCAGAGCCTTCCAACATTTCATAGGGTAGCCGTGCTGCAGCGAGAGTCTGGTGCAACCACCCTTCGCTATCTGCAGCCACTTAAACCCCATGGCGCCCATACATCAAAGCAGCCAGCATGCGGGACACATGCAACGGGGGATTGAAGTGACTGCACGCATTGTTTCGCACCCCCTGGAAGAACATCTCCCCGACCACCTCTCAAACTCCAAAAATTACAAAACTCCAGACGGCGAGCCGCTCCAATGCCGAGACCGCGTGGTGCTAATGACAATTTTTGAGTCTGTAGAAATCTTCTCCCTTGGTATGTAGCAGCAAGTGGCAGCAATGCGCATACCGTGGGATCAACTAGGCGATCTCGCTACGACGACCCTCAAGCGACGCGACAGCAACGAAACCATCTCCTCGTTCGTCGCGCAGTGGGCAAACCCATCCGATGTGGGCAGTATTCTCCTCATAATCGGCGGCGACGTCGTTCAGAAGGCTCTGGCACAGGGCACAGGCAAGCCATACACGCCCGTCTGCTTCTCGTTTGGGTGCGTCGCCTACACTTTCACGGCGCTGGTGAGCATCATGGGCGATGGCAAGCTCCTCCCGCCACCCGACTACCCCGTCAAGGTGTTCAACCTCAAGTCTGGGTACAGCAAGGAGAATCGCAACTGGGTGCTGGGCCGCATCCTGCGCGACCTCGAGACGCAGATCGCAAAGACCGCATCGCCGCACGACGGGACCTACGGCATCCAGATCTCGGTGTGGGAGGCCCTGGACAACACCAACCGCCCGACCCAGTTCTCCTGGGGCCGCATCCACTGGGTCAGCCTGCTCATGACAACACTACAATTCGCCATTGCCACCGTTCCGGCACTGCCCTCGGTCGGCGGCGACTGGAGCGTCCTGTTTATCACCGCCGTCGGCACTCTGCTAATCCAGCTGATCGGCATCTTACCCCAATGGGTGGCCGAGAAGCTCCCCAACCGCCAGCACGCCGCGCGCACCTACGCCCTAACATCCGGCAACGGCTCGCGTGACATCATCGTCATTATCGGCAACGGGAAATGCCTCGACCTCGAGGAGATGGCCAACGCCGAATCCCCCCGAAAAGGCTGGGTCTGGACCAAGTTCCAGCGCCAAAACCTCCTCTCACATGAAACACCGACACCCCCTACCACCACCACCACCACCACCACCACACCGCAACGCCAGCGCCAACTCTCCGCCTCTCAGCGCGCCGATTCAGACCTGCTAGCCAACCACCGCCAGAGCCGCTTCGCCGGTGGCTTCCCCTTCGGCTTCTGGCTCACGCGCGTCGTCGTAGCCATGACATCCGTCCTCTCGCTCCTCCTCCTCGTCAACATCACCGTCCCAAAAGACTACGGGTGGTTCATCCTGCTGATCGGCGGCATCGGCATGTTCCAGAACGGCGTGCTCGCCGGCACGGAACTGCCTACAGCCGCGAGAAACTTACCACTGCGCCAGCGCGAGGTGCTGCGCGCGCGCAAGGTGATGGATGGGATTATGGACTTTGACACGGCGTATCCGGGGCTGGGGAGATGTCTTTTGAAGGAGTTCTTTCCGGGGCGGCTGTATGAGGCTGAGGAGCGTTGGTGGAAGGGGGACTTTGAGGAGTATGATAGGCTGAGAGTGGAGGATGAGGCGACGAGGGGACGGCCGAGGAGGTTACGGGCGCTGAGGGCCGTGGTTGTGGGTGAGGCGGTGGGGGGGAGAGGAGACGGCAGGGGCGGAAAGGAAGGAGAGAAAAAGGTGGCTGAGGGTGTTGCCGTTGAAGTGTGAAGAATCGGCGGAGATCACTTATGAGGGGGGCGCTGGTTGCGTACCTCTTGACCACGACGGAACACGAGACATCTGAGCTTCACCCCTTTTCCCCCCAGAGCTTCGCTACACCGCACCGCTCACGACAGCCCAGCGATATATCATTAAAAGGTAAGTTTATTTCATTACTCATACGAATTACCACTAATGCTGAATGCTAAATACTAAATGCTTTATAGTTTTTAAAAACAAAAAAAGCCCCCATTACGCAAACCACCCCAGCCCCTCAAAGGAACTTGGAGTACTTGGCCTTGCGCCCAGTGTACTTGAGCGAGTAGATGCCACGCTCAATCGAGTTAAGCAGGATATACCCCGACTTGAAATACGGGTACACCGACCAGGTTCCCAGGAACTCCACGACGCCATTGACGGAATCGTCCTCGGGGTGGCAGTCAAAGAAGCCCACTTCCTCAAAGTTACCACCGGTCGGGTCGATCTTGACACCCGAAACGTCGACGATGCGCAGGCCGGACCCATAGTTGGCCTGGTAGGTCAGACCGTCAATGACATACTGGTTGTGGTCGATCGACTTGGCAGGGCTCTGGTAGAAGCCAGTGTTGACAGGGGCCTCGAGGTTGGCGACGTTGAAGATGTAGGTGGTGGTGCGGCCGTTCGCAGCCGGGCCAACCTTGTCCTTCTCGTCCTTCTCATCGTCAAGCAGCAAGTACGTCATGTCGTCGTCAATCAGCCACCCCTGGTGGGTGTACGCGGCACCAACATACGGGGTGCGGGAGATGGTGACGGGGTTCTTCTTGTCGGTCACGTCCATGATCGACAGGGTGTCCTCGTTGTAGTTGAAGCACACCTCGCGGCCCTTGTACTTCTTGGTCGGGCCCTTGTAAATCACGCATTGCGCGTCGTGCACGTAGCCGTCCTGGCCGATGCACGCGGGGGAGAAGGGCTTGGCGGGGTTGGACACGTCGACGGCGAACATGCCGCCGGCACAGGTGGTGTTGCGGGCGTTGGCGCCGGAGCGGCCGCCGACGGCGTAGATCATCTTGGTCTTCTCGTGCGCGACGATGTTGTGCGAGGCGCCGAAGCCGGTGAAGAGCGCGGTCAGGTCCGTGGTCTTGTTGAAGACGCGCGGCTGCCAGAAGAAGGGGTTCCACCAGGGCTTGACGTCCAGCAGCTTCTCGAGGTCGAAGATCTGCAGGCCGTGGTTTTCAGACTCGGCGCCGATGTAGGCGTGGTGGTCGATGACTTTGATGTCGCGCCAGCTCGTGGCTGTGGTTTGTGTGTCGAGACGCCCGAGGTACTCGAGCGTTCCGTCGCGGTTGATCTCGACGAACCCGACGCCGTCTGTCTCGCCGACGATGCCGAACTCGCGCCCGGTGCGCGACGTCCACCCCCACACGTCGTTGCCGGCCTTGGTAGCCGAGCCGAGGTCCGCATGGCTGAGGAAGCCGTGCAGGTTGATCTTGTTGCAACCGTACTCGCCTGCCTTGCCGTCTTTGCAGGGGGTTTGCGTCTTGATCTTGGGGTGGAACAGATCGAAGAGGCCGCTTGCCCGTGCCGCATCCCACTGCTTGGTCTTCATCTCCATGAGCTCCTCCATGACAGCAGCGTTGCTGGCGGCATTGCCTGCCGAGGCGACGGATGCGCTGAGCGCCGCGGCGACGAGGGTGTTGACTTTCATGGTTGCGGTGAGAGAGTGTCGAGGTGAAGAGTGGATGGCCTGGCTGGGGACTGATCGGAACTCATGGTTGTTGTCGGCGTCGACCCAAGGTATTTATGCCGTGATAAATGCGGTGCTATACCCACCGCACAGATGCCATTTCCCCGGATTATCGTGATATCGGAGAGAACGCGATTATGCCTCGCACCAGTGGCTCGTCTCCTTCCCTTCCGAGACGAGGCCCGCGCCCGTCGGTGGGCCGTTGGTGATGCGGCACGCGTGTTCCGGTCAGAGTTGACATTTGGCACTTGGCACCTCCCGTTCCGGGAACAAATAGCAGGCACCCGCTGGAGCGCGGACCAGTACCGGCTTGGTAATTTCTCAGCTTCACCTTGACCTTCCGCAGCTGGGGTTGGTAGGTGGAGATCGGCACGTAGTAGCAAAGCCTTGGAATCTTGGAAATTGCTTCTTGGCGGTCGCGCCAATCTACTGCCGTTACCTCGATGGCACTTCGGATCCTTCGGTAGCCCCGGCTCCACTGCGGGAGTGCCAGAAGGAGAAAGGTCGAAATAACTACCTATCTTACGCGCCAAACTCTTGCGCGATAACAGGGCTAGGGCTGTAGATCAGAGGGGTAGTATGTTGCAATTGAGGAGTTGCGATCGCCGGGCAGTTACCTGGAGAAAAGGGGCTAAGAATGACTGACATCGGAGTTATGTCGCGATCGGTTTCACCGAAAATCTTGGCTTCGGCGGAAATGAAGCGTCTTTGTCATCAAGGCGATCAGGAAAATAACAAGC